>Ga0209499_1000395_pt1 | contig 32663 bp, 30 predicted proteins | sample C_130208_EF_Meta_FD_187306 | JGI IMG/M metagenome (GOLD analysis project Ga0209499, IMG submission 187306) | Freshwater microbial communities from Lake Croche, Canada to study carbon cycling - C_130208_EF_MetaG (SPAdes) (version 2) | ecosystem: Environmental > Aquatic > Freshwater > Lake... | reverse complement strand
AATCAATCCTTCCATGGGCGTTATAAAAGCCATGGTAAGCTTTGAATAATGAAAATTAGAACTGAAAGTTTAATCCTACATTCCAATTAAATTTAGTTTCAGGTTCTGTGTGAAGGGGATGAACTGTCTGAAAACTCACATTAAAAGGTAATTTCTTGAAATATAGGGTGGAGGTCTGAGAAGCAAAATAACCCGTAAATGGCGCCGTATTATTGATGACGAAAAGAGTCGGCCTAACTCCTAATCGTGCATTTTTGCCAATCCATAGGTCACTAATTTGTCCTAAAAGCATAATAAATAAACCGTTTTTTATACCGACCTCATCTAAGGATTGAGATTTCCAATACATCAAATTTATCCCACGCATTTTGCTAAAATGATAGCCTAAATTGAATTCAAATGCTTGATATCTCTGCAGCTGGAATTCCTCCTTTGTTAAAGCCGGGTTGTTTTTTTTGAAAAACAAGGAAAAGTTATTTCCTAAGGTGAAATCCCATTTTTTTTGTTGAACGATTTGGTACCTAATCCAAGTATTGACTGACCATGGTTTTGCTTCCAAATCAAAATTAAACTCAGGATTAAATGCGAATCTGCCTTTTTGTAGGTACAAGGTGGTTAACAGAGCAGGTTTTCCCAATGAAAAAGACGGTACTGGGGAAATAGCATATTGGTCAATTGGATATTGCCACGAATACTTAAGGGTGTTTTTAAGGTATCTGGCTTAGTGTTTAAAATCCAAGTATTCAATAGTAAAAATAATAATTTCAAGAGGAAGGAATTAAATTGAATTTTCAAAGGTAAGTATAATTCATATTATCATACCTTTAAATCCTTTATTTGCCTTCGCAATTCCAATAATTGTCAATAACTTGAACAAAATTTAAATCAAAAATATGAAGCGAATACTTGTTCTGTTTTTCCTTTTTTCTACCACCCATTTTATTCAAGCGCAACAAATCTTAGAAGTTCCCGGATTCAATCAGTTTGCTAAGATTGATACTGCTGGAATTTCCATTCTACCGAGCGGCCGATATGTTAAACCTGCTGGAAAAGCAGTCGGTATAACCAACGATCCTTACGGGATGGCCATAAGTCCAGATGGAAAATGGGCCATAACATTACATAATGGGGCTTTTACTCGAATCGATTTACGCACAAATCAAGCGATTCGCTTCCCAAAATTTAACACTCCTAGTAAGCTTTCTCCTTACGGAAAAAGTTCTTTTTTAGGTGTCGTTTTTTCCATGGATAGCCAAAAAGTGTACTTAAGTGGCGGAGACGCTGGTACGGTGCTTGAAGTAGACGTACAAACGGCGAAAGTCCTACGAACTTTTAGTTTAGACGGTGTAGTTTCAGGAGTCAAATATGAAGATAGTTTTACCTCTGATTTAACTATTTCGCCCACACAAAACGAATTGCTTGTCCTTGATCGAGCTAATTTTCGTATGGTTCGCATCAGTTTGACGGACGGGAAATTGTTACACAGCATCCCTACGGGTAGATTGCCTTTTGGTGTGAGTTTAAGTTTAGATCAAAAATATGCTTTTGTAGCTAATGTGGGCATGTATTCTTATCCATTAGTGGAGGGGACTAACCTGTTAAACTTAAAATCCCAGTATATTCCGTATCACCCTTATGGAAATGATACCAAAGAATCACGTGAGGGGACTGTGATCGACGGGAAAAAGATTCCAGGCTTAGGTGATCCAAGATCCGATGAGGCCATGAGTGTATTCCAAATTGACCTGCAGACAAATAAAATTGTTAAAAAATATAAGCCAGGATTCCAATTAGGTGAAATGGTCGAAGAAATGGAAGTGGTTGGCGGTTCTAGCCCAAATTCATTAGCCGTAGGTTCAAAATTTGCTTATGTGAGTAATGCAACCAATGATAATATTGCCGTATTGGATTTCAAAACTCGAAAAATTAAAAGCCATATTCCGATTCAATTTTCACCATTATTAGATAAAAGAAGGGGATATTTACCTTTTGGTCTATGCCTTTCTAAAGATGAAAAAACCCTTTATGTTACCTGCTTAGGATTAAATGCGGTGGCGGTAATCGACGTGGTAACGATGAAAACTAAAGGATTTATTCCTACCGGCTGGGGCCCGACGCGCGTATTACTTTCCCCTGATGAAAAAACGATGTACATTAGTTCCAGTAGGGGATATGGCGCCGGTCCTAATGGAGGAAAAGGGTTTAAAGCGCCTGTCCAAGGTACGTATGTCGGTGATATTCAATTAGGAACATTCCAACAATTAAAAACACCTAATGCGGCCGAATTAGCCAAATACACGCAAGAGGTTTTGTCTTATACTTTTGTTGAAAAATCGATGGTTAATCGGGGCAACAAAACTTTCAATATTCAGGGTGGTAACTTGAATTCCCCCATCAAGCACATTGTTTACATAACGAAGGAAAATCGTACCTATGATGAAGTCTTTGGACAATTTAAAGGGGCCAATGGCGATTCTACTATTGCCCGTTACGGCCTAGGGAGGACCGTGAGAGATTCAGCTCATGTGATCGAAAATGCGAATGTGATGCCCAATCATCATTTGATCTCAAAAGCATTTTCCTTGAGCGATAATTTTTATTGCGATAGCGATGCCTCCATTCACGGGCATCATTGGATGATGGGAGTGATTCCCAACGAATGGGTAGAAACAAATTCAAGCGTCTCTAAATCAGCAAAAATATTTTCGAAAGCACCGGGAAGACGTTTTCCAGGTTCAACGGGGAGTATGGATCCAGAGGATTTTGCGGAGGTTGGCGGACTTTGGGAGGCTCTAGAAAGAAAAAATGTTTCGTTCTATAATTTTGGAGAGGCGAATGAGACAGGACATGTTCGTGAAGATTGGTTTGATACGCTCACTGGAGCGGGGCATGTGGTCATGGTACCGATGCAAAAGGCCTTATATAACCGCACAAGTCATAATTATGCAGGATTTAATACAAGTATTCCGGATCAATTCAGAGTAGCGCAATTTGAAGAAGAATTCACCAAAATGTGGTTGAAAGGGAAGGAGAAAATGCCTTCGCTAGTGACCATACAATTGCCTAATGATCATGGTACGGATCCTAGTGCCGTAGATGGATTTCCGTTTAAGGAATCTTATATGGCTGATAATGATTTAGCCTTAGGTCGTATGCTTCAGTTTTTATCCCATACACCCTATTGGAAAAACATGTTAGTCATCGTGACTGAGGACGATCCACAGGGAGGTATGGACCATATTGATGCGCATAGAAGTGTGTTAATGCTAGCGGGTCCTTACGTTAAGCGTGATTATGTGTCGCATACTCATGCTAATTTTGGATCTATTTTACGCGTTATTTACACGTTATTAGGTGTGCCATCCGTGAATCATTACGATCAGACTGCCAGTATACTAGATGATTTTTTTGTGGAGAAACCCAATTTTAAACCTTATCAATTTGTTTTTCCTGATATCCGAATTTTTGATGCTGATAAAACAATGATTAAATATAATCGGACGATCGACTGGCGCAAGATTAAGAAAACGGTTGAGATGGATGATGTAGATGATGCAAGAAAAAACTTTTAATTTTTTGCTTTGTCGTTTAATTCAAATTTTTATTAATTTTTAACGTAATTTTGACATATTTTAAATTTTAATCCCTTACCCAAATGAAAAATGTATTAATGATTGTTGGCCTGATGGCTTTAGGTTTTACTGCCACTGCTCAAAAATGGAGTGTAGATAAAGCTCACTCTAAAGTTGGTTTTAGTGTTGTTCACTTAATGCTTTCTGATGTTGAAGGTTCATTTAAAATCTCTGAAGCTACTTTAACAGCTGCTAAAGATGATTTTTCAGATGCTCAATTTGAATTAACAGCTGATGTGAATTCGGTATTTACGGATCAAGATCGTCGCGATACTCACTTGAAGAGCGCAGATTTTTTTGATGCAGCAAAATTTGGTTCAATTACTTTCAAGAGTAATTCATTCAAGAAAGTGGCTGATCGCAAGTATAAGTTGACAGGCGAATTAACTATGCACGGAGTAACTAAATTAGTGACTTTGGATGGTACTTTGAATGGTGTGTCGACCAACAAAGCAGGCAAAAAAATTGCTGGATTTAAGTTTACTGGTACATTAAATCGTACCGCTTTCGGTGTTGGTGCTATGCCAGCGGCTGTCGTAGGCGAAGAAATTGAATTAAAAGCAAATGGAGAATTTGTTCAAAATTAATTTTTTTGAGTTTTTAAAGGAAGGGCGATCATTAATCGCCCTTTTTTTATGCCTTATTTTTCTCACGAATGAGATACAATAAAAAGAAACAAATGCTACCATTTAATATCAGCTTAGCAAAGCCAAATCCGCCAAATAAGGATTGAGATTGTGTTTCTAAGATAAACGTCAAAATGGGTGAGCCAACACATACGATCGGCACTAGTTTATCTCGAACTTGTAGTTTGGTAAATAAGCCAAACGAAAACAAGCCTAATAAAGGCCCATAGGTGTAACCGGCTAAGTTGAAAACGGCAGCTATCAACTCTTGGTTATTGAACAGGTGAAACAAGCCGATCACCACAAAAAATACAAATGAAAATCCTAGATGTACTCGGTGCTTAATTTTTATTCTTTTTGCTTCTTTAAATTTCTCAATACTCAAAAAATCAATACAAAATGATGTAGTCAAAGCGGTTAATGCAGAATCCGAACTTGCATAAGATGCGGCAATTATTCCGAGTAAAAAGGTCACAGCGGCCAAGGTGCCAAATTGGCCTCCCAGTGCTAGCATCGGGTATAATTCATCTGTTTTTGCCGGGATAGCTATTTGATTTGCTTGCGCATATAGGTACAATAATGCTCCTAATGATAAGAAAAGTATATTAATAAAAAGCAATACCCAGTAAAACCAAAACATATTCTTTTGAGCTTCGCCGATCGATTTACAAGTTAGATTTTTTTGCATTAAATCCTGATCTAAACCCGTCATCACAATGGCAATAAATACCCCGGCTAAGAAGTCTTTTCCGAAGAAATGTGGGTTTTTCCAATCCCATTCAAACATATGTGAATATTTACTATCTGATATAGTTTGAATCATATCCCCTAAGCCCATGTTCATTTGTTGGCCCACCAAATAAATAGTTATAAACAAGGCAATCAATAAAAACAAGGTTTGTAAGGTATCTGTCCAAATGATGGTCTGAACACCTCCCCGATGCGTGTATAACCAGATAAGTGCGATCGAAATAAAAACGGTGACGACAAATGGAACACCTATGGGCGCAAATATGGCTATCTGCAAAACGTTAACCGCTAAATATAACCTAGCTGCTGATCCGATGGTCCTAGACAATAAAAAGAACGCAGAACCTATTTTGTAGGACCAGAAGCCAAACCTTTTTTCAAGGTAGCCATAGATCGAGATCAGATTCATGCGGTAATACAGAGGCATTAATACGAGGGCTATGGTTAAATAGCCTAAAGAATGGCCTAGAATTAATTGGAAATAGGTGAATGAAGTTTTGCCAACGGCCCCTGGAACGGAAATGAAAGTTAATCCTGAAATGGAAGTACCGATCATCCCAAAAGCTACCAACCACCAAGGCGATTGCCTATTGGCAGTAAAAAATGCATTTGTATCCGCTCCTTTAGACGTGTAATAAGAGATGCACAAAAGTAATGCAAAATAGATGGCTAGAATTCCGCTGGCTAATTGGAAAGACATAGGTGATTAAAAGGATTTTTTTTTAAATTTGTACTAGTTCTTGTTTAATTGAATCAAAAATATGGAATTCTCCGTAGATAACGTTTCCCAAAATCATTTTTCTTTTGGCAACCAAGAGAAATGGCAAGAAGAAATTTCTGTCCAAGTAGAGGAGGAGGTGGCAACCGCACATCAATTAGTTGTCTACAATGATGAGGTCAATTCGTTTGAGTATGTAATTTTAACATTGATTGAGGTATGTGATCATACGGCCGAGCAGGCAGAACAATGTACCTTGATGATTCATTTCAAAGGAAAATGTGGTGTAAAATCAGGGGAATTTGATGAATTAGTATCCATGCGAAATGAGATTTGTCGGAGGGGCATTTCGGCTGAAATAGTATCTTTTCAAAACTAATATGATGCATACCTATCCTTCTCGAATCATTGAACAGGCGGTTGAGGAGATATCTAAACTCCCTGGAATTGGGAAAAAGTCGGCCTTGCGATTAGCTTTACACCTCTTAAAACGGCCTGAATCACAATCTTTGCAATTAGCACATGCAGTGGTCCAACTAAGAACTGAGACTAGGTACTGTCCAAAGTGTCATATGATTTCTGATGGAGATTTGTGTGGAATTTGTGCAAGTAATAAACGTGATGAGACTATTTTGATGGTAGTGGAAGATTTAAGGGATGTGCTAGCCATTGAAAATACGGGTCAATATACGGGACTTTACCACGTTCTTGGAGGTATTATTTCTCCCTTATCCGGTATATCTCCCTCCGATTTGATGATTGAATCTTTAGTGGAAAGAGTCGCCTCAGGAATTGTCAAAGAAGTGATTTTAGGATTAAGTCCAACTATGGAAGGAGATACGACCGCTTTTTATTTGACGAAAAAATTATCAGATTACACCATAAAAATTTCGACAATTGCCCGAGGAATTCCGATTGGTGGAGATTTAGAGTATACAGATGAAATTACCCTCGGCCGAAGCATAGTAGGCCGAATTGTTTATGAATAGTATAAAACAAAAAAAAATGAAACGTATCAATTTTTTGCAAAGTTCGCTCGCTTTTTTAGGAGGTAGTTTTTTACTTTCAAGTTTTAAAATGAAAGCCATGCCAGGAAATTTTATTGAAAATGCTCCTTTTAGCTTGCCTTCGCTTCCCTATACTTTTGAGGCCCTAGAACCTTATATAGACCGAATGACGATGGAAATTCACCATGATCGCCATCACAAAGCCTATGTGGACAATTTGAATAAAGCCGTATTAGCTACTCCGGCTGCTGCTTTATCTTTAGAGGAATTGTTGGGTCAGATTAGCAAGCAACCCGCGGTTGTTAGAAATAATGGGGGGGGACACTGGAATCATAGTTTTTTCTGGCAATTATTAAGCCCAGCAAAAGGATTACAAGCAAGTACTTCTTTGTTAGCACAAATCAATAAGGATTTTGGTAGTATTGAAAATATGAAAGTTGAGTTTAATAAAGCGGCTACCACACGGTTTGGTTCTGGTTGGGCTTGGTTGTTATGGAGCAATGGAAAATTAGTTATTTCGTCGACAGCCAATCAAGACAATCCTTTGATGGATATTGCCGAAGTGAAAGGCACTCCGATTTTAGCTTTAGACGTTTGGGAACATGCCTATTATTTGAAATATCAAAATAAGCGTGCAGACTATATTAATGCATTTTGGAATGTAGTTAATTGGGATTTTGTATCTCAACAATTTGATCAAATTAAAAAATAAGATGCTTTTAGAAGAAATACCTTCCTTAGATTTAGCTGATTTTAGATCTTCAGATTCTGTGCTTAAAGCCAAATTTGTCGAAGAATTAGGTACGGCTTTTAATACGATAGGTTTTGTGGCCATTAAAGGGCATGGCTTGCCTGAATCATTTACTCAATCACTTTATGAGCAAGTTGAATTGTACTTTAAAATGCCCGACGAGAAAAAGAAAGCCTATGAAATTCCTGGTATATTTGGACAGCGAGGCTATGTAGGGAAGGGGAAGGAAACAGCTAAGGGTTTTAATGTGCCTGATTTAAAAGAATTTTACCATGTAGGTCAGCCATTTAAAGAGGATGGCGACTCGGTATGGGATGAATATCCAGCTAATGTGTTTCCAAGCGAACTTCCTGATTTTCAAAAATATACGGTTGACGCATTTCAAATACTTGAATCAGCCGGAAAATCGTTACTTCAGGCTATCGCACTCTATTTAGAATTGCCAGAAAATTATTTTGAACCTAGAGTGGTCAATGGGAATTCAATCTTACGAGCTATTCATTATTTCCCTATTGAGAATTCTGACTCCATGCCTGAAGGGGCCGTTCGCGCGGCAGCTCATGGTGATATCAACTTAATTACTTTGTTGATGGGCGCTTCAGCAGAAGGTTTGGAAGTGTTGAGGATGGATGGGAAGTGGATTCCTATAACGGCTCTACCGGACCAAGTTGTGGTCAATGTGGGGGATATGTTGGACCGATTAACCAATCATAAGCTTAAATCAACTATTCACCGAGTGGTCAATCCTCCTCGAGAAAAGATGGGTACTTCTCGTTTTTCTATCCCATTTTTCATGCACCCAAGATCCGAAATGGATTTAAAGTCTTTAGATTCTTGTGTTTCGGATGAATTTCCAAAATTATATGTCGACATGTCAGCGGGAGAATTTTTAAATGAACGCTTAATCGAGTTAGGTTTGAAGGGCTAAGAAAAATATGAAAAAGCCTAAACATCTAGAGTTTTTATGGGATGTGTTGATTATGGCTTCAACTTCTTTTGGAGGTCAGCAAGTTCATATGGCTTTGTATTTAGAGCGCTTAGTAAAAAAGAAACAGTATTTATCGGAAGAAGAACTTTTTGAAATGCATGCCTTATGTTCTGTTCTCCCCGGACCCACTTCAACTCAGGTATTAACGGCGATTGGTTTAAAGCGGGGTGGGGCTAGGTTGGCTTATTTGACTACCCTGATGTGGATTAGTCCCGCCGTACTTATTATGACTTTGGCGGCATTTGGGATGACCTATCTTCAAAATAAAACTATTTTGCATTTTGTACTTCCCGTAGGAGTGGGGCTGATTCTTCAATCCGGATGGATTATGGCCAAAAAAGTCATCCATGGACCTATGTACGTATTGATTTTGTTGTTGACTATTTTCATAGGTATCTTATTTCCCAACCCATTTATTTTTCCTTTAGTTATTGTGCTAGGAGGACTTATTTCTTCCTTTAATTATAAATTATTTCCTAGACAGAACAAGCATAAGATGGTCATTCCATGGGCTAATTTCCACTTGTACTGGGGTTTCTTAGTTCTTTTAGCTTTGTTGGGTCACTTTACAGATTATTTTCCCATCCGTATTTTTGAGAATTTTTACCGAAATGGTAGCTTGGTTTTTGGGGGTGGCCAAGTATTAGCGCCCGTTCTTTTTACCGAATTTGTCGAATTTAAGCACTTAATGTCATCCGATGATTTTCTAACCGGAATGGCTTTATCCCAATCTTTGCCGGGCCCTGTGTTTGCTTTAACTTCTTATTTAGGGGTGTTGTTGATGAAAGAGTATGGGACGATGGGCCAATTGTCAGGTAGTGTAATTGGGGCTTTAGGGGTATTTTTACCAGGTACTTTTTTGATTTTTTTTATTTTTCGAATCTGGGGCCAACTCAAACAATATCGATTTATACGGGCTTCTTTGGCTGGAATTCAGGCCGCATCCGTGGGACTAACCGGAGTGGCAGTATATGTTTTTCTTAATCCTATGATTATACAAGGCGATTTTATTGCTTTGGGAGTTATTTTGAGTACATTTTTATTGTCCCAATATACCCGTTTGCCATCGATTGTCCTATTTATGATGGCGCTGTTTGTCGGCTATTTATTTTGCTAAAATATTAAGTAAATATTGTCCATACCCACTTTTAACGAGTGGCTTTGCAATGGATTTTAATTGGTCCGCGTTTATATAACCCATTCGATAGGCAACTTCCTCAATACAGCCAATTTTCATGCCTTGCCTTTCTTCAATCACCTGTACAAACTGACCCGCTTGCATTAATGAGGCGAAAGTGCCTGTATCCAACCAAGCCGTTCCTCTATTCAATATTCCTACAGACAATTTTCCGCGATTCAAATATTCTTTGTTGACGTCCGTTATTTCATACTCACCACGTGGAGATGGAGCTATGTTTTTAGCAATTTCTACGACATCATTATCATAAAAGTATAGTCCAGGAACCGCATAATTAGACTTAGGTTTAGTAGGCTTCTCTTCTATAGAGATTACCTTGTTCTCAGAATTAAACTCAACAACCCCATATCTTTCTGGGTCATTTACTGAATATGCATACACAACACCACCAATAGGGTCGTTATTAGACTGAAGTAATTTACTTAGTCCTGAGCCATAAAATATGTTATCCCCTAAAACCAAAGCAACTTTATCTTGACCAATAAATTTTTCGCCAATCACAAATGCCTGAGCAAGCCCATTGGGTTCTGGTTGGGCCGCATATTCAAACCGGCAGCCTAAATTACTTCCATCGCCTAGTAATTTCTCGAAATTGGGTAAATCATGAGGCGTCGAAATGATTAAAATCTCTTTTATCCCCGCGAGCATTAAAATAGAAAGCGGGTAATAGATCATAGGTTTATCGTAAACAGGCATTAACTGCTTACTGACCGCTAATGTTAATGGATGAAGCCGTGTGCCAGATCCCCCAGCTAAAATGATTCCTTTCATAGTTATCTGTCTTGATACATGTTCGTATAATATTTTTGATAATCACCTGATGTGACTTCATTCAACCATTTTTCGTTGGTTAAATACCAATCGACCGTTTTTTCTAATCCCTCTTCAAATTGAAGAGATGGCTGCCAACCTAATTCTTTCATGATCTTATTTGCGTCAATCGCATACCTTAAATCATGCCCTGCTCGGTCCGTAACATAGGTGATTAATTGGGTCGAAGTTCCCACTGGCCGGCCTAATTTTTCGTCCATTATTTTACATAAAAGATGTACCAAATCGATGTTTTTCCACTCATTAAATCCACCTATGTTGTAGGTTTCGCCAATTTTACCATCGTGGAAAACGGTGTCTATGGCCCTTGCATGGTCTATAACGAAAAGCCAATCGCGCACATTTTCCCCTTTTCCGTATACGGGAAGTGGTTTGTTGTGCATGATATTATGAATCATCAATGGGATTAATTTTTCCGGAAAATGATTGGGACCGTAATTATTGGAGCAATTAGTAATGACTGTAGGCAAGCCATACGTCTCATGAAAGGCTCTAACAAAGTGATCGGAACTTGCCTTAGAAGCTGAATAGGGTGATCTAGGATCGTATGGAGTGGTTTCTAGAAAAAACTCATCTGGATTATGTAGCTCTCCATAAACCTCATCTGTGGAAATATGGTAAAATCTTTTTCCTTCAAATTGCCCATTCCAATACTTTTTAGCCGCTTGTAAAAGATTGGCAGTGCCTAAAACATTGGTTTTCACAAAGGCTAATGGATCTGTTATGGATCTGTCGACATGCGATTCAGCTGCCAAATGTAAGACACCGTCAAATGTATGTTCGGCAAATAGTCTATCTATTTCTTCTGCATTGGTGATGTCAGCTTTGATAAAATGGTAGTTTGAAGCTTTTGAAACATCTTCATTATTGGCCAAATTTCCTGCATACGTCAGAGCATCTAGGTTATAGATTTGATATTCGGGGTATTTGTTGACAAACAACCGAACCACATGTGACCCAATAAAACCCGCTCCTCCGGTTATTACAATTTTTTTCATAAACTTATAAAAGGGCTTTTTGCCAAGCCCAAGCGTCTTGTAAGGATTTTTCTAAACTTCTTTTTGACGTCCAAGCCAACACATCTTTTGATTTTCCAATGGCTGCATAAACGGAGGTAATATCGCCGGATCTTCTGGGTTTTAATTCGTAATTCACTTTTTCTCCGGTCGTCTTCTCAAAGGCATGAATAATTTGCAAAACGGAAGTTCCTTCTCCGGTACCTATATTGAAAAAATCGTAATAGGAAGAAGCATCTTTTTGTGATAAAAGGTGTTGTAATGCTTTCGCATGGGCTTCAGCTAAGTCGCAAACATGAATATAATCTCTAATCGCTGAGCCATCAGGGGTAGGATAATCGGTCCCAAAAACTTGAAGTGGCCCCCTTAAACCCGCGACAGATTGGGTTAAAAAAGGAATTAAATTAGCCGGTGGACCTATCGGTAATTCACCAATTAATGCACTTGAATGAGCACCAATAGGGTTAAAGTAACGAAGCGAAATAGCTTTTAAATCAGTTGAGGCATGTGTGGTGTCCGCAATAATTTCCTCACACATTTGCTTGGTGTTCCCATAAGGTGATATGGCAACTTGTACGGGTGATTTTTCAGTAACTGGAAGTTCATCCGGTTGGCCATAAACGGTACACGAACTTGAAAAAACAAGGTTTTTAATGTTATGTTCCTTCATTTTCTCCAAGAGTAAAATGGTGGATGCCACATTGTTTTTGTAATATTTTAAGGGATTATCGACAGATTCACCCACAGCTTTAGATGCCGCAAAATGAATAATACCTGTAATTTTATGTTCATTAAATACTAGATCGTAGGTTTTCGGATCGTTGATGTCAAGATTATAATAAGTTACCGGGGCCTGGCAAATAGTTTCTAACTGTTTAATAACTTGAACGGAGGAATTGGAGAAATTGTCTACGATGATGGGGTTGAACCCACTTTCCTTTAAAACAACATAGGTATGTGAACCTATAAATCCTGCGCCGCCAGTGATTAAAATATTCATTTTTTTCTTTTCAGATTGAATCCAAGACAAATTTAGGTCGATTTTCCACTTTAAAAAAATTATGAGTTAAAACATTTATTGTGAGGTGTTACATGTGTACTTTTTTGTTTTAATGCGAATTGTCTATATTTTTGAGTGTAATTATTCTAAAAATGACTGAGCCCGCGATTAAAGCAATGATTCAATTGATGGACGATTCTGATCAAGAAGTCGTCCAAATGGTAGAAAACAAAATTCGAACCTTGGGTCCAGCAATCATTCCTATTCTTGAATCTGAATGGGAAAATCTCAGTTTGAATCCAATATTGCAGGTAAAAATTGAAAATTTGATTCATGATTTCCAATTGGAATCTATGAAAAGTAAGTTGATGCATTGGAAGCAAGGTGGGGCCATGGATTTATTGGAAGGGATGTGGATCATCGCTACTTATCGTTTTCCAGATTATTCATTTGCGGCTTTAAAACAGGAAATGGATCAATTGTATTTTGATGTTTGGCCACAAATCAGGGAGAATTTACATCCAATGGACCAAGTTAAGGTGTTGAATGGGGTGATTTTTGAGCAGTTGAAATTCGGGGCCAACACGAAAAATTTTCATGCCGCTAATAACTCTTTTTTGAATGTTGTTTTAGAATCCAAGAAAGGAAATCCCATTAGCCTTTGTGTTATTTATATGTGGATTGCTCAGAAATTGGGCTACCCAATTTATGGCGTAAACTTGCCAAATTTGTTTGTTTTAACCTATAAACAAAAAGAAACCCAGTTTTATATTAATGTGTTTAATAAGGGTTTGATTTTCAATCGAGTGGACATCGATAATTATTTGGCTCAATTAAACCTAACGCCCAATGACATTTATTATAATCCATGTTCTAATTTAGAAATTATTAGAAGGGTATTGAGGAATTTAATCATGGCTTATGAGAAGTCAGGCGATGAAGATTATAAGGCTGAATTGACCAATTTAATTGCTTCGCTGGACTAGTTGACAATGGCGATGGAAAAGGCGAAATGTTCGAATTTCTCCATGATAATTGATACATTTTTGTCCCTCACTGGTATTTCAAATGAATTAAAAGTTAATTGAGGTAGCTCGATATCTGATTGGAATGATAAGCCCGGAACTCCCATTGCCTTGTAAATAGCTTCTTTGCAAGTCCATGCCATAGTTAAATGCGTAGGTATGTCATGCCAAAGATTCCATTCTTCTGCGGATAAAAATCGAGGGCCAATTTTCTCTATGTTTCTGCCATATCGTTCGAGGTCGATGCCTACCTGTTTTTCTTGGCTTATCACTGCTGCAACAAATGGAAATGAATGACTTAGGGAAATGTGATAGTTGGACGAGTCAAAAAAAGGTCTATTTCTTTCATCTATTCTTAAGTCCCAAGGTTCATCAGAAATTTGTTGGCATAAGTTCCAAAGACAAAATCTAGCAGCAGATGATTCTATATTTTTTTGCGTTACTTTATTTTCTTGAATTTTTTGTGTGAACCAATTTTCAGGATAGGTTTGAAAAAATGGGAGGTCCTCTGTAATTTCCCAAATCATCCATTGCATCGAATGGGAAGGTAATTGCAATAAATGGGATGAAATTTGAGGCATGAATGCATGAATTTGCTTGTAAAATTATCATTTTTGTAATTAATTATTTTTAAATTTTTCTCGCTCAGTCAAAATCTTGGAAATTAATAGGATTGACACTTTTTCAGGGCACAGGGCCCCTATTTATTCCCTAGAAGAGGGGAGGGAGCCTCATTTTATTTATTCGGCAGGTTCTGATGGTTGGGTAGTGGAATGGAATTTGAAGAAACCAGATGTAGGTAAGGTTTTAGCACATATAGAGGGGTCCGTTTATTGCTTGAAATTGGATAGGTCGAGGGATATTTTCTGGGTGGGGCAAAATTTTGAGGGAATCCATGGAGTTCAAATTAGCGATCAGCGCCGGGTATTTTCTATTCCCTTGCCTAATAAGGCTATTTTTGATATTTGTTTTTGGGGCAATCAAGTTTGGGTTGCACATGATCATGGCTTGGTTTCAGTGATTGATATTGAAAGCCAGCAACTCATTAAACACATCAAAGCGGGGGATAAAAGTGCACGAAAATTTTGCCTTTTGGGACAAGATAAAATAGCTATTGGCTTTAGTGATGGGTTTATTCGCGTTTTTAATAAGAACTTTGAACTAGAATTCGCGTGGCTCGCACACGACTTATCTGTATTTTCAATGATTTATCAGGAGCCCCATAATCAATTACTTTCTGTCGGCCGCGATGCTAAATTGAAGCGTTGGTCCATAAATGATGAAAAAACTCATTTAGTCCAAGAGTTAGCTGCTCATATTTATGCTATCCATGATGTGGTTATGAGTCCAGATCAACAATTTTTTGCGAGCGCTAGCATGGACAAGACCATCAAAATATGGAATTCAATCGATTTAGCTTTATTGAAAGTTATCGACGCTCCTCGCTATGGATCCCATAAAAATTCAGTAAATAAATTGCTATGGTCCACTTATCAAGATTATCTGGTTTCAGCTTCCGATGATAAAAATATTTCTATTTGGAAAATACATTAAAGATTTTATCTATTTTAGCAGTTATATGAGCGATAAAAAGCAAATTCCGGACATAGCGTTTTCAAGATCTTTTCGTGGATATGATATATCTGAGGTTAATGAATATGTTCAACAAGTAAATGCCTATGAGGTTTCTGTTCAGCATACGATTGAAAAATTGGAGTCCAAAGTGGGCGATTTAGAAACCGAAATTCAACGCTTACGAGAGTTAGAATCATCTTTATTTCGAGCCATGAAAATAGCTGAGGAAGCTCAGGAGAATTGGAAGATAAAAATGGCTCAAGAAGTTGAAGAACAAAAAATAAGTGCTCAAAAACTGGCAAATAAAATTATAGAGGATTCAACTAAGGAGGCGGAGAAAATTAAATTTTTGGCTGAGTCTGAAAAGAAGCAAATGTTAATGGGAGCCACTCAGGAGTTGAAAGAGCAGGAGCGGGGATTAAAATCATTGCGAGAGGCTCAGCGTGAAATAGCAAGGCAATTATCTTCTGTGGCTAATTTGACTTTAGGCCAATTAAGTACTTGGGAGAGCTTTGAAAATGAGCTAACTGAAGTTTTACCCAACGAAAAATTAGAGAAACAAAAGCAAATCGTTAAAAAAGTGAGTTTAGTCAAGAAGACGAATGTCGCTAAGCAGAAGGGAGATTTAAGTAAAGTTAATCAAGTAAAATCCGTTGAGAAAAAGAATACTACACCAAAAAAGAAATTGACTCAATCGGATTTGTCCACAGAAAATGTAGGAGATGATGGTTTACCTACCTTAAATAAAGTATTAGCGGCTTATGCTAAGTCCACTGGTCCCAAGGGTAAAATAGGGGACATAAATTAATCTAGATGCGCGTTTGGCAGATTAAATTAGAACATTTAAAATTCTTTTCGTTTCATGGATTGTTTCCTGAAGAGCGTATTTTAGGAAATGAATTCACCTTGTCGGTCTCTGTGGATCGAATTTCAAATGAGCGATTTTCGGAGAATTTGGAACAATCCATTGATTATGGGGTTTTATATTCAATCTGCGCGGAAGTCATGCAAAAGCCCGTTGACTTATTGGAAACTATTTGTGAACATATCATGTTAAAAATACAAGAAATTTGTCCGGATTATCAGTTAATTGAAATTAGTGTGACCAAGAACCATCCGCCTTTAGGTCAAATGGATGGGAATTCTACGGTTAAATTAACAGTTACTAAGGATTAGGTTCATTCGTCTTTTTTCGTGTAAATTTGCTTAAATTTTCATCACATGCGTCATCAAGTAACCATCAAAGATATTGCTAAGCGACTGAATATTTCAGTGGCTACAGTCTCTAGGGCGTTGCGAGATTTGCCTGATATTCATCCTGACACTAAAAAAATGGTTAAAGATTTAGCCTTAGAGCTAGATTATCAGCCTAATGTTTTAGCCACCAGTTTAGTGAAAAGTAAGACGAAAACGCTAGGTGTCATTGTACCTGATTTGGGATATTATTTTTTTTCAACCATTTTAAAATCGATTGAGGAAGCGGCTATTTTAGCGGGATATAGTTTGTTGATTACCCAAACGCAGGAATCCTATGAGCGTGAATTGATCAATATCCAGAATTTATCTAGGGGCCAAGTTGAAGGCATTATCATTTCTTTGTCTCGGGAAACGGTGAATTTAGATCATTTGACTCGATTACAAAGGAGGGGTATTCCTTTGGTTTTTTTTGATCGAGATAGTGATGAAATCTATGCCTCAAAAGTGATGGTTGACAATGAACAGTCTGCCTACGAAGCCGTTAAGCATTTATTGCTAGCGGGCTGTCAACGGATTGCCTTCCTTGCTGGACCTAAAAATGTGTCTGTCAGTAACCAGCGAATTTCAGGATATTTAAGGGCATTGGCTGAGTCGGGTGTCAAAGAAGATTTAAATTTAATTATCCATTCTGATTATATTCAAGATTCAGCGACTCTTTGTACTCAGGAGTTAATGAAAGCCAAAAATCGACCGGATGGCATTTTAGTTGTTTCCGACCGATTGGCTTTAGGCGTTTTGGTGGCATTACGTGATTTACATATTTCAGTGCCTGAGGAAGTTAAGATTGTGAGTTTTAACAATGAGCCTGTTTGCTCAATAGTTTCTCCGTCGATTTCATCAGTTTCTCAGCCTTTAGAGGAGATTGGACGCTTGTCGGTGGAGCTTTTATTAGACCAAATAAATCACAAAGGAGAAGATTTAAAACCAAGGGTTGAGGTGTTAAAAACTCAATTAATCGTACGCGAGTCTTCCTCTAAAAGGAATTAGTCCTGATTTTCATTGATTTTTCTTGCCCATTTTGTTGGTATATCAAAATATGCAAACCCGGGTTTAACTCTGAAATCAATTCCTTGTTAATCGTCCCATTTTGCTTAAATTCCTTTGTTTTACGGCCTAAAAGATCATAAATAGTTAAAGATTCAAAGGGTATTTGGATCGACTCTTCTATATTTTGAATGGAGAGAGGAGGATTGACTTTTATATCAAAAGACTCCTGAAAGCAATTTTGTGGATCTGATACTTTGAATACTGTATTTTCAGTTGGGCTAACTTTAATATTTTTTGTTTTATCTCCATTGGACCAAATATATTCACCGGTCCAAGAAGCTGCTAATTCTAATTTGTCAAAATAATTGATGCTTTGGGTGCTTGGGGCTTTCAGGCTAAGGTCTTTAAAGACCGTAAATTGGTCCAACACCTTTCCTTCTTCATTGATGAATTTAGCATCCAATCTTTTGCCATCGATTTCAAAATAAAAGGATCCTGCTTGGCCCGCTAGGCTATATTCCATCACCGGATGAGGTGCGCCTGCACTTGCCGCTCCTATTGCTCCGCCCACTCCATTAACCACATAAATAACGCCATTTTTATCCGTATTCCCTGTTGAGAAGAGGTAAGGGCATGAATTTGTTGATTTGTCATAACGCCCGCTAGAACTTTGAGGCCAATTGACTGATTTGTTGAATTCGGAAGATAAACCATATTGGTTTTTTAGTGGTTTACTTCTTTCAAAAACGTGGCTATGCCCAGAGAGAACAAGATCCACGTTATTCTCGTCAAATACTTTGGGTAAAATAGCTCTTAAATTGATTAATTCAGGAAATTTATTTGAATCTGAATCGTAGGTGCCTTTGGTGTAAGGAGGGAAATGGAAGTAAACGACTTTCCAAAGTTGTTTAGTGGCTTTTAAGTCATTTTTAAGCCAAGTTAATTGGTCTGACGGGCCATCAAAAATACGTTTATTGTCTTTCCCATAAGCATATGAATCCAAGCAAATAAAGTGGGTATTTCCGTAATCAAAGGAATAATAGGATTCAGAACCGGAGGCTTGACCACCTAATTCGCCCTTGGTAGGAAGGGTGAAGTTCTGAAAATAGGCCATGTCAGGAAAATCTTGAAATTTAGGATATGAATCATAATCATGATTTCCAACGCTCGGAAATAAAGCTGTTTGCTTTAGTAAAGGCCCGTTTTGGTAAATTTGAAAAAAATTGGTCTGGAAGTCATCATCCGATCCACCCCTATAAACATTATCACCTTGGGTTAAAAATAGGTGGGTGTATTTATTGCCTGTAAACTTTTTAAATCCTTCGTACACATTTTTTTGATAAGGCCCTTCGGGGTACATGTCTCCTATGGTCCACACGCTGAATTTTTGTTGTGAACCAATGGCAGGTGCGGTTTTGAAGAAATAGGTTGAATCGCCAGCGAATTGGGTAGCCGTTAACCTAATCCGATAGAAATAGGTATTTGACGCAGTTAATGAGTCAATTAAAACCAAGTGTTCGGTGTTGCTTTGATTTGATTTTTTTGAGCGGGTAAACGTTTTGCCATCGTTACTGATTTGAACCTCACTTATGATAGATTGATTTGTCCTATACCTTATTTGGACTGATTTTTCACCCATCATTTGCAGGTAAGGCGACCTAGTAATTTGCTGACTAAATGCCTGAATTGAGCCCCAAAATAGACTCATAATAATGATAAAATAAGTTGGCAGTTTGAATTTCAAATCGTTTTATTAATTAACCCTTAGTTAAGTTCCACAAAGCTATGTATTTGATTTTTTTCTACCTAAAAAAACGCCAAATTTGATGCTTTATTTCTTGGAAAAATTAAGAGAATTTATGATATTTGTACTTATTGGAAAATCCAATTAAAATCTTAAATATAGATTTTATTATGTTGGATTGTTCATGGAATCAAACCATTATTTATGTCATTAAATTCTAATATTATCCCAATCAACATCGAAGATGAAATGAGAGGGGCGTACATCGATTATTCGATGTCGGTGATTGTTTCTCGTGCTTTACCGGATGTGCGTGATGGGCTTAAACCTGTCCACAGAAGAGTTTTGTACGGAATGGAGGAGTTGGGTGTTAATTACAATAAATCTTATAAAAAATCAGCTCGTATTGTCGGAGAAGTATTAGGAAAGTATCATCCTCATGGTGATTCTTCTGTGTATGATACGATGGTGCGTATGGCTCAAGATTGGTCTTTGCGCTATCCCTTGGTGGATGGGCAAGGTAACTTTGGATCGGTTGATGGGGATTCTCCTGCAGCGATGCGTTATACGGAGGCTCGATTAAAGCGAATTGCGGATGAGATGCTTTCGGATTTAAATAAAGAGACGGTTGATTTTCAGCCAAATTTTGATGATAGTTTAGATGAGCCAACCGTCTTGCCTGCCAAGATTCCTAATTTACTTTTGAATGGAACTTCGGGTATTGCCGTGGGTATGGCGACCAATATGGCGCCACATAATTTAACAGAAGTGGTAGATGGTATTGCGGCTTATATTGATAATCGTGATATTACAATTCTGGAGTTGATGCAATATATTAAGGCTCCTGACTTTCCAACGGGCGGGACAATATATGGCGTTCAAGGGGTTAAAAATGCGTTTGAGACGGGTAGGGGCCGAATTGTAGTGAGAGGAAATGCAACTTTTGACACGTCCAAAACAGGTAAGGAGCAGATTATTGTATCTGAGATTCCTTACATGGTTAATAAGGCTAATTTAATTAAGCAGTGTGCTGACTTGGTGAATGATAAACGTATCGATGGAATATCAGAGATCCGTGATGAATCTGATCGTCAGGGAATGCGTATTGTTTTTGATTTGAAAAGGGATGCGGTGGCAAATGTTGTTTTAAATAATTTATACAAACACTCAGCGCTTCAATCTTCTTTTAGTGTTAATAATGTCGCCTTGGTTAAAGGAAGGCCTATGATGTTAAATCTTAAGGATTTAATTCATCATTTTGTTGAGCACAGAAATGAGGTGATTATTCGCCGTACTCAATATGATTTACGAGAAGCAAGGAAGCGTGCACACGTTTTGGAAGGCTTCATTATTGCATTAGACAATTTAGATGCGGTTATTAAGTTGATTCGTGAGTCTAAGGATCCTTCATCGGCTCAGGAAGGTTTGATGTCAACATTCAATTTATCTGAGATTCAATCGAAGGCTATTCTTGAGCTGCGTTTACAACGCTTGACTGGAATGGAGCGTGATAAAATCATGAATGAATTTGCCGAAATCATGAAATTGATTGATGAATTGGAGGATATTTTAGCCAAACCAGAACGTCAATTACAGATTATTAAGGATGAGTTGACCGACATAAAAACTAGATATGGCGATGAGCGCAGGACGCAAATCAATATGACGGATGAAGAATTTTCGGTAGAGGACATGATTGCGGATGATGAAATGTTGATTACCGTATCTGCTCAAGGATATATTAAGCGTACGGCGATCACGGAATATCGATCACAAACTAGGGGAGGAGTAGGTTCACGTGCGGTGGCGACGAAGGACGATGATTATACGGAGCATTTATTCTCGGCCACGATGCACAATTGGTTATTGTTTTTCACTGAACGCGGAAAATGTTTCTGGTTACGTGTCTATGCGGTGCCAGAAGGTTCAAAAGTTTCTAAGGGAAGACCGATTCAAAATATGATGAATATTGAGAATGGCGATACGATAAGGGCTGTAATTAATGTGAAATCGATTACAGATCCAGATTACATTGATAATAATTTCATCGTCATGTGCACACAAGATGGAACCATTAAGAAAACCTCTTTGGAAGCATATTCTAGACCACGTCAAAACGGAATTAATGCGATCACGATTCGCGAGGGAGACCGTTTATTAGATGTGGCATTAACAAATGGAAATAATCAGATTGTAATAGCGACTAATACAGGTCGTTCGGTTCGTTTTGAAGAAACTCGGGTTAGGCCTATGGGCCGTACGGCTGCGGGGGTTAAGGGTATTTGGATAGACGAAAAAATACCAACTGAAAAGGTTATAGGGATGGTTTGTGTATCGGATCCCGCGGTCCAACAATTGTTAGTGGTGTCAGAAAAAGGTTTTGGAAAGCGTTCTGAGGTGGATGCTTATCGATTGACCAATAGGGGAGGAAAGGGCGTGAAAGCGCTTAATATCACCGAAAAAACGGGTGCACTGGTGGCCATCAAAGAAGTGGATGACAATGATGATTTAATGATTATTACCAAAGCCGGTATTTTGATTCGCTCTTCGGTCGCTGAACTTCGTGTCATGGGTCGAAATACACAAGGAGTGAAGTTGATCCGTTTAAAAAATGAATCCGACGAAATCTCATCCGTGACTAAAATTGAAAAGGAGCCAGAGCCGGAAGAAGTGGAGGTTTTGGAAGTTGAAGAAGGTACAGAAGGAATTGCGGTAATTTCGGAAGGAGCTGAATCGCCAGAAGGAATTGCTGATATTTCCTCAGAAGATAGTGAAAGCGAATCTACAGGTGGTGATCAAGTAGATGATTTAACAGAAGAGTAAATTTTTAACTGCCCAAAATTTATTTTGGGCTATTTTTTTTAATATAAACAAAAACAATGAAAAAATTAGTTTTAACCCTGTTTACTGTGGCTATGGCTGCAGGCTCGACTTTCGCCCAGGTGGATAAGGCTTTGGTCGAAGCGCAAAAGAAAGCCATTTTAGATGCTGTTAAAAAGACAGATGAAGCGGTAAAGAAAACCCCAACAAAACCAAAACCATGGTTAGAGAGGGCAGTGGCCTATTTGGATTTGGCTTCATTTCCGGATTCGACCATCGCGTTAAAGGATGCGGATGCTTCATTTAAGGCATTGGAATACATTGCAGAGGCGGTTAAATTGGACACCAAAGATGGAAAAAAAGGAAGTACTGCCAAGGAAGCTGAAGTTTTATTGACCGGTCGCGAAAAAGTATATGGGGCCTTAATGAATATGGGAGTTATTAAATACCAAGGAAAGAATTATGCAAGTTCTTATAAATACATGAGTAAGGCGGCAGAAATTTCTCCTAATGATACTACTTCAGCCATGTATACCGGCGTGGTAGCACAATTATGTCAAAAAGACGCGGAAGCAAAAGCGGCTTATGAGCATTATTTGAAAATAGGAGGGAAAGATATGGCGATCATGTATGGCTTATCTCAAATATATAAAGTAGCCAAGGAAGAAGATAAATCCTTAGCGATTATAGACCAAGCAATAGTTATTTATCCTAATAACAAGGATTTGAAGAATGAGAAATTCAATATGTTGATTTCTTTTAACCGAATAGATCAAGCGATAACCCAGTTGAAAGCTACCTTAGACAAGGATCCAAAAGATGCCATGTCGTGGTTGAATTTAGGTTTATTGTTTGAGAATAAGGTTTCAGGGGTTAATGAAGAAGCTCGTAAAATTCAAGAAAAAACGTTTAAAGTAAACGATGCGAAGCGCAAAGTAGCGGCACAAAAGGATCAAGTAGACTTGTTTTCAGATGAATTAAAACGTACAAAAGGCAAATTAAAAGCAACTCCTCCAGCTAAACAAGGCCCAATAAAAGCTCAAATAACAAAGTTGGAATCTACACTTGTAGAATATAATACTGCATTAAATGATATTAAAGCTGATTTAACAAAGGCAGAGTCAGAAATAGGGGATGTGGCAGCTAACAATGCAAAGCTAGCTGAACTGAATGCTAAAATTGCTGAGTATCGCAAAGATTTACCGATGTACTATACAAAGGCTATAGCTGCAGATGAGAATTATTATGATGCTTTATACCAACTAGGTGCTTATTATTACAATGAAGGGGTGGAAATTAAGAAGAAAGTGGATAATATGGACATGGATACTTACAAAAAAGAAGGTAAGGCGGTGGAAGCAATGATATCAGCTAAATACGAACAAGCTTTACCTTATTTCGAAAAAGCCTTTAAAAATAAAAAGGAAGAAGATTTAAAAGAGGTTTTAAAGCAGATTTATAAGGCTTTGAAGCTTGATGCTAAATTAGCTGAATTGAACTAATTTGTTGGTTTATTTAAATCATTGTATTAAAAAGTTTTTAAGGCCGACATGATTGTCGGCCTTTTTTTATTTAAATCAGCGTCTATGATAAGGCATAAACTTGATCTCAGCTATATTTAAATTATCTATTTAACATAATATAAATTATAAAACAAATACATTGATTCGAATAAAAAGATTATTCTGGCTTTTAGACATAAGTTCGGGCGTGACTAAATAGCAGGTGATAAATAATTGGATTAGGAAAATGAAATTCTATTTCTTTGCTATTTTGATGTTGCCATGAAATCCTACGGATTAGATTTGATTATTTACTTAGATCTGGTCATTTACAATTTAAAGATTTGAATCTGTAGAATGTTCCAATGAATTCTTTCTGTTCAAATATGGTCTTAAAGAAAAAATTTATGTTAATTACGAAGCAACTGGAAATTTGACTGTGAATTCAGTCCAACCATTTTGAGCTGATTCCACATTGATTGTTCCTAGGTGAAGGCTTACAATGCGTTCGACTAATGATAGCCCAATGCCATATCCTTTAGAAGCAGCAGTATTTTCAGCTCGAAAAAAGGGCTGGAATATATAGGGAATATCTGCCTCAGGAATTCCTTTTCCTTCGTTTTTGATTTTAATTTCAATGCATTGGTCAATAATTTGAAGGCTTACAAAGGCTTGTTTATTTGTACTAAATTTGCAGCCATTTTCAATTAAGTTTTTTAGCGCGGTGAGTACTAATTTTTCATCTCCTTTAATCTGTAGCAATTCTTCATTATCCGGCATAAATTGTGTGTCAATGATCACTTTATAGGCAGCATTTAATTTTTGGGTTAGACTGCGTGACTCCCACATGATTTCATCAATTCTCAGGGTTGAAAAACTTGCCTGATAGTTTGATATACTAATTTTATTAAGCTCCAAGAGGCTTTCTGTAATAGCTGCGAGGTCTTGCGTATCTTCTAATACGGATGCGATTGTTTGTTTATAATCTTCTATTTTTCGCTCATTCAATAAACTAACTTCTAGTTGGGATGATATTTTTGTCAAGGGGTTTTTTAATTCATGGGAAACATTAGCAATAAATGTTTTTTGCAGTTTGAAGGCATTCTCAATTCGCTCTAATAGTCGGTTTATCGTCAAAACCATCTTTCCTATTTCATCTTCTGAATCGCTTGTTTTAAGCCTTTGTTCAAGCCTTTTGGGTGATAATTGGTCTACTTGTTTAATTACTTCCGAAATAGGTCTAATGGCTCTTCCTGCAAAAAACCAACCAGATATCACGACGATAAAGACAAATAACAAGAAAAGAGCAATTAAAATATTTTTTAAATCTTTGGCATTTTCTGCGGAGTATTGATCCTCAGCACCGGCAAAAACTACTATTTGGCCCTCTGGAGTAACAAATACAGTACCTAGGACTTCTAATTCGTTTATTTCAAATCTGACTTCTTTCTTTTTAAAAACTTCTTTGACCCGCGCTACGTCAATATGAAAATTGATTGTGTCGTTGGAACGGTAAATACGCTCATGGCAAGTATCATAGGCCATGATATTTTCCTTATATAAAATATCCCGATTGGCTCGATTGATAATACCGAGTAGTTTAGAATCTACTTGGTTAACATTGACTAATAATTCAGCTGCCGTATTGGCCTTTTGACGTAGCCGACTATAAAATTTATCTTTATAGTTTTGCTGTGAAAAGAGATAAATAATAAAATATGATACGAATAAAATCGCCGAAACTAAATAGGTGAACTGATAAGTTAATCGGGAACGTATTTGCATTTTTACTCTTGTCTTAAAATATAACCCATGCCAAATTGAGTATGTATCAGTTTACTTGAAAAGCCTTTATCGACTTTTTTGCGCAAATAATTAACATATACTTCGATTAAATTGGAACTATTTTCATCTTCTACTTCCCAGATATTTTCTGCAATTTCAGCCTTGGAAATGACTTTTTCTTGATTTCTCAGAAAGTATTCTAAAAGCTGAAATTCCTTGGAAGTCAAATGGATCATTTGACCTGCCCGACTCACCAGAGAACTAGTTAAGTCCATCTCTAAGTCGGCAAATTTTAATATTTGAGCCTCTAATATTGTTTGATTCGACCTTTTAATTAGTGCTTTTACACGGGCTAAAAATTCCTTAAAGTCGAAAGGTTTAGGTAAGTAATCATCCGCACCTGCTTCAAAACCATTTAATTTATCATCCGTGGTACTCAAGGCTGTCAGCATCAAAATAGGCGTTTGAATACCCAATGCCCGAAGTTCTCTACATAAATCTAATCCATTTATACCCGGTATAATGATGTCCGAAACGATGAGTTGATACGCGTTAGCCAGCGCTAATTGTTTTCCCATATGTCCATCATAAGCGATTGAAACATCATAATTATTTTCTTCTAATCCTTGTTTTAAGGATTGAACAGTTTTTGGTTCGTCTTCAATCAATAAGATTTTGATCATTTTAGTAGGGAGACTAAATCTGCTGGAGAGTAATTAATTGATTTTAATACTTTATTGTCCGATTTCCGAAACACTTTCCAAACCCCATTTTCTTCTATTATCTCAGCTTCTGTTCCGTCTTTATCATGGTAAAATTTGACGGTATATTCAGCTTCCTCTAAACTTTGACAAGCCTTAGACATATTTGATCGCTGTACCTCATTAAATAAATCGACAAACTTTTCACCTAGGCCAAACTCTAGGACAGCCCCTGATAATACATATTGTAAATCACATAGAGCATCGGCAATTTCAACTATATCATTTGCCGCAATGGCCTCTTTAAGTTCATTTAATTCCTCGGCCAATAAACTTACCCTCAAACCACACCTTTCAGCGGATGGAATAGTGGGTTCTGCCAATATAGGTGCTCCAAATGTCTGGTGGAATTGAGCTACTTGGTTTAATGAGTCTAATTTTTGCATAAAATATTAATGTATATGTTTTAAAATTAATCAATATTAAGCCAATAGTCAAAAATACACATAGTGCTTCAGTCAAGTAACTAATGAGCAAGGTTGGCTCTTATTATTGAATGTTTTCTATCGATTTAGATTGAGCCATTTGTCAACATATCTACTACTTGTCCACAAATAATTGTGGATAAGTAGACTTGAATTTGTGGATAAATATAAATATGATCTTTTGGAACATTTAAAATATACAATTGTTCACAAGTGTGGATATCTTGTGGATAAGTGATACTGAATAAAAATGAAATTAATGATTAATGCTAGTAACCCAATTTCCTGAAATTACATCCTTGAATAAAGATTGATTTTCTAATCAGAAGGTTTACTCTCTGTAAATGTGCCATCGGAATAAAATATAATGACACGATCAATTTTTTTCTGAAGAGATCTACCTAAACTAGCGTTTTTTTCCGAAACAGATTCCTGGGCTGTTATGGAAGTAGGCACCTGTGCTAAATTGCTCTCTTTTATCGACCGTCTGAGATTTGATCGTACAATAGTAGACTCCGGTAAAATATTTTTAATGGATTCTGAAGCGGTATCAATAGGAGCATCAAATAAATTATTTAATGGCAAAACTTCCTGGGCCGAAGGTGTAAAAGGTAATTTTGCGCCTGAAACAAATAATGCCCGATCCTCAAATAACAAATCCTCCGCACTTAGCTCCGGAAAAGCAGTTAGTATTTTTTGTACTACATCTAAGCTTGGTTTATTTCTACCCGATAATATATGCGAAATACTGCTACGTGGTATTCCTAATACATCTGCAAATTGAGAAAAACTCATTTGCTTCTTTTTAATTAACAATTCGATTTTATCGGTTAGATTCACGGGAAATACTAATGTAAATATGAAGTCACAAAAGTAAATTTAATAAAATTCAAACACAATCATTTGGCGAAATATATTTTGTTTACAAAAGTGATATACAATCAATATGAACAGTAATCTGTTTACTTTTGTACAATCCACCCACAGCCTTCTTGAAATCTTTTTTAGACATACCTAATTGATCATAAATGAGCTCGGCAGGGCTTTTATCATGTAACATTAGTACCCCATTATTTTCTTTTAAGACTTCTAATAAGCGTGTTATTTGATTGTCCACCCGTATGTGCCCAGTAGGTTCCAATCGTAAATCTAATTTTCCATCGGCTCTAATGTTATATATGTAAACAGTGGTGATTTGACCCATGTTTAACTTTGTAAACAATTGATTTTTAAATATCATCCCGATAACACAATTGTGAACTAAACATTTGACTCCTAAATCTGTGTATTCAAATGGAATCACTTCTATTTTGTCGCCAATTGTAAACATGCTTTCAGCGTCAACAACAGGTAGAAATTTTTCTACGCGAGCGGAAGCTACGATACGATCAGTTTGTGCATCGAGGTAAATGTAGACAAGGTAGGATCGGCCAACGGTCATTTTTTGAAATTGCTGGCTAAAAGGGACAAATAGGTGTTTGGCTAATCCCCATTCTAAAAATACGCCTAAAGGCGTAACTGAATGTACTTCTAAATAAGCAAATTGATTAATAGTGGCAAAAGGTTTAAGCGTTGTTGCTATTATTCGATCTTCAGAATCTCGATAGATAAATACTTCTAAGATATCATCTATTTGATAGGTTTCGGGGACATATTGCAGTGGAAGCAATATCTCATCCTCATATCCATCCAGGTAAAGTCCGAACGGAACTTCTTTAACGATGCGTAGGCGATTGTATTCGCCAATTTTCAATTCATTTTCCATAAAAAAACCCGGTTTATAAGACCGGGTGTAAAGGTAATCATTGATTTTGGATTAGACTACGACATTATTTTCACGTAATGCCTGATTTAACGATGTTTTCAAATCCGTACTCTCTTTTCTTTTTCCTATAATCAATGCGCAAGGAACCCCATAGGTTCCTGATGGGAATGTTTTTTGAATGCTCCCAGGAATAACCACGGAGTTTTCAGGAACAAATCCAATATATTCAATAGGTTCCGGACCGGATACATCAATGATTTTTGACGACCCTGTTATCGTTACTCCAGCACCTAAAACTGCTTTTTTTCCTATGTGTGCACCTTCTACGACAATGCAACGAGAGCCAATAAACGCTCCGTCTTCAATAATTACAGGGGCAGCTTGAGGTGGTTCCAAAACGCCACCAATGCCCACACCTCCACTTAAATGAACATTTTTGCCTATTTGAGCACAACTTCCAACCGTTGCCCAAGTATCAACCATCGTTCCTTCATCTACAAATGCACCAATATTGACATATGAGGGCATTAAGATAGTACCCTTCGCTAAATATGCGCCATAACGGGCCACCGCTGGTGGAACAATTCTAACCCCTAATTCCTTGTAATTTGATTTTAAGCGCATTTTATCATGATATTCAAAAATGCCAACTTCACTTACTTCCATTTGACGAATAGGGAAATACATCACAATTGCCTTTTTTACCCATTCGTTTACTTGCCAAGTTCCATCTTCTTTTGGGGCAGCGGTACGGAGAAGGCCTTTATCCACTAATTCAACTACTTCCTCAATGGCTTTAACCGTTTCTGTGGTTTTTCTTTGCTCAGGATTGTCCCAAGCATCTAAAATAATTTTTTCTAAGGTATTCATATATATAGTATGCAATTATTGAAAAACAAAGTACGGGTAAAATGATGAAATTCTCAATGGATTTTTAAAATAAAAGATCTCCAAAATGCTTTCCTCACTGATTTAAATGCCAAAAAGGTGATTAAATTTAACTTAAACTTAAATATATCAATAATTTGATTTACAGTTACTTATGTGATCAAACGAAATATAATTTTGTAATTTTAAAGCCTTGAATTTAGCTAAATTGACAAGTGACATTCTGTCACCCCCCTACCTCAATAGATAATTGAAGTATTTTTATATACAAATATAACAAAATTTTTGAATAAAAAACGTATCCAGCTATTATTTTTTCAAAATTCACATAATTAGCTATTTAGATAAATATTAATAGTACGATTTACATTTGTAATAATCTTAATTTAAAACGTTTAAATCGCTATAATTGCATTTTAAAAACTTGTTATAGTTATATTAATTTCATAATTTTGTATTTTAATAATGAAATCAAATTAATTATTCAATGAAAAAAATTAAAGTAGCTATTAATGGTTTTGGTCGCATAGGTCGGCTTACTTTTCGCAGATTGCTTGAAAAGGAAAATGTGGAAATTGTTGCTATCAATGATTTAACTGATAATGCAACTTTGGCGCATTTATTGAAATATGATTCAGTTCATGGTCGTTTCAATGGTACCGTTAGTTCTGATGCAGATAGTATTACTGTTAATGGTAAGGCAATCAAGTCCTTTGCTGAGCGTGATCCTAAATTATTACCTTGGGCTTCTTTAGGAATTGATGTTGTTTTAGAATCCACTGGTCGATTTATTGATGAGGCAGGTGCAGGCCAACATTTAACGGCTGGTGCCCGTAAAGTTATTATCTCAGCTCCTGCTAAAGGTGATATTCCAACTGTAGTTTTAGGCGTTAATGATGAAACATTGACTGATGATATGACAATAATTTCAAATGCATCGTGCACGACCAACTGTTTAGCTCCGATGGCTAAGGTTTTAGATGACACTTTTGGAATTGAGAAAGGTTTTATGACTACTGTTCATGCGTACACAGCTGACCAGAATTTACAAGATGCTCCTCATGCAGATTTACGCCGTTCTCGTGCGGCAGCTTATTCCATTATTCCTACTTCTACAGGAGCTGCTAAAGCTGTTGGTTTAGTTTTACCTCATTTAAAAGGTAAATTGGATGGTAATGCCATGCGTGTCCCTACTCCAGATGGCTCGGTGACAGACTTTACGGCTTTATTAAAACGTGATGCAACGGTTGCTGAAATAAATGCAGCTCTAAAAGCTGCAGCTGATGGCCCTATGAAAGGTATTCTAGAATATACTACAGATGAGATTGTTTCAATTGATATTATTGGAAATCCACATTCTTGTATTTTAGATTCTAATTTGACTACTGCCATGGGTAATTTAGTTAAAGTGGTAGGTTGGTATGACAATGAATTTGGTTATTCTTCTCGGGCGGCTGATTTAATTGCTCGTGTAGGATAACAAGTATAAAATTATTTTGGGAAGAGGTCTAAGAAATTAGACCTCTTTTTTATTGATAGCTCTTAGGTAATTGATCTGAAATCCTTTTTCGAAGAAAATTTTCTCAAATCTTGTTTTTATTCCAAAATGGTCCTTATTCCATGACGATTCATATAAGTCATTTGTTTTAGCGACAATATCAAATTGAGTTAATCTAAGGGTGTCAATTGAATAATCAAAAAAAGGAACAGAATCTGTTTTGATATGAAGTACCCCATTGGGCTTTAATACTTTCTTGTACTTATTTAAAAAATTTGGATGCGTTAACCTTTTTTTCTCATCTCGATCTTTAGCTCTAGGATCGGGAAAAGTAATCCAAATTTCATCTACTTCATTTTCTTCAAAAAAATCATCAATGAATTGCATCATAATGCGTAGATAGGCCACATTGTGTAGGTTTTCTCGTTGGGCTATGACCCCTGCGGAAGCCAGCCGATCGCCTTTAATGTCAACTCCAATAAAATTCTTATCTGAAAATATTTTGGCTAAACCATTGGAATATTCACCTCTTCCACAACCTAATTCAAGTACAATTGGGTTATTGTTTGAAAATTGCTTTGTATTCCATTGTCCTTTTTGTTGGCCAAAATCCGGTTTAGTATGCTGAATAACATTATTTAATGCTTCAGCCCATTCGTATTTTATATTCTTATTTCTACCCACTAATTGATTTCGTCTATTTCTGCAATCAAATAGGTGCTTCCTGTGATCAGAATTAAATCATCAGGCTCTATTTTATTTTTTATTAAGGCAATGGCCTCATTCACATCTGAAATAACGATCCCCTTCAATCCAAAATTTTGACCAGTTTCCAATAAATGCATAGCTTTTAGCGACCTTGGATTATGGGATTCACAAAAGATGTAATGTGCATTTTGGGGCAATATTTGTAAAACTAAATCTAAATCTTTATCAGCCACCATGCCTAAGATGATCCATAAATGGCCTTTCAATTCTCTTTTTATTTGATCCATTAATAAACGAATGCCACTTTCATTATGGGCGGTATCCGCAATAATTTTCGGTTCATTGCTGATTATTTCATAGCGGCCTTTTAATTGGGTATTTATTCGACTATTTTTTATCCCCATTGCAATCTTTTCCTTATTCAAATCGATAATTCCCATGGTATCTAATTGGCTACACCACGCTAAAACCCCCATTACATTATTGATTTGATAAGTTCCTAAGTAGGGACTTTCTATCTTGAATTCGCCAAAATGAACACTTTCTAAAATTAAGTCTAAAGTCTGTCCACTAGAAACGTGTAATAATTTAATATCTTCTTTGGCAAATTGTATTTGCGCATTTTCATCATTCGCTTTCTTTAAAAAAATGGTTGAAACTTCAGGTTGGTATTCACTGATGGTCACCGGTATCCCCTGCTTAATTATTCCCGCTTTTTCGAAGGCAATTTCTTCTAATGAATTTCCCAAAATATCTTGGTGATCATATCCAATGTTAGAAATCAAGCATCCCATTGGATTAATAATATTAGTAGAATCGAGTCTTCCTCCTAATCCTGTTTCAATGATGGCCCAGTCTACTTGCTGTTCTTTAAAATAACAAAATGCCATGGCGACCGTCCATTCAAAAAAAGAGGGACTAAGCTCCTGAATGATATTTTTTTTATCGCCGACAAAAGTACTAACCCACGTTTTTGAAACTTCAATCCCATTAATTTTAATTCTTTCTGTAAAAGATTTTAAATGCGGAGAGGTATAAAGTCCTACCTTGAATCCATGCTCCTGTAAAATCGATGCTATAAAATGAGAAGAGCTTCCCTTTCCATTGGTTCCCGCTATATGCAAGGATTTAAATGAATTTTGTGGATTATTTAATTGCTCACATAAATAGATAATGTTATCTAATCCAGGCTTATAGGCTTTTTTCCCTTCTCTATGAAATACAGGTAGGGAGTGATACAAAAAATGGATTACCTCTTCATAGGTCATCTCGTAGTCCAATATGAATTAATTAATTGGTAGGAACTATTCGAATCGTCTTTAAGCCGCTAGCTCCTTCCCTTTTTCCTTCATCTTTCGGCTGGAACTTCGCTCCTTTAATTGCTTTTTTGTATTTTTCAGCAAGAG
>Ga0209499_1000394_pt1 | contig 32666 bp, 24 predicted proteins | sample C_130208_EF_Meta_FD_187306 | JGI IMG/M metagenome (GOLD analysis project Ga0209499, IMG submission 187306) | Freshwater microbial communities from Lake Croche, Canada to study carbon cycling - C_130208_EF_MetaG (SPAdes) (version 2) | ecosystem: Environmental > Aquatic > Freshwater > Lake... | reverse complement strand
CGAGATGAAGCCGTAGCCCTTCTCGTTGTTGAAAAACTTCACGGTGCCGGTAGGCATGACTGCATTCCTTCTTTCTTTGGATTCCCGCATGGTGCGGTGTTGTGCAGGCCACCCCGTCGCAATGGTGGGAGGAGGTTGGCGAGCGAGAGTGGAGAGGAGAGAGGTGGTCGATGGACCGATCTTTGCGTCGCTGTCTTCCAGGCGACGATTGCTGTTCTTCCTCAACCGTAGCCCCATTGGAGCCTCTGTGCGCAATTTTTTGACTCGGACCCAAGAAGTGTCTCTCCCGGACACTGCCTCCCTAGGTGTCTCTCCGGAGGGGACGTAGCTCGATTCACACGCCCCTGTGCGTGAATGAGGCCCGGTACGCAGGGGAGCGGAGCGTCTCGTCGGCACTCGCTCGCCCGACGTTTCGCGGGAGATTCAGAGCTCTGCTCCATGCGTGATCACCATGGTGACGGCCGATCAGGGGCCCTGGTCACTCGGTCGCGAACGGGGTTGATCAGAGCTCATTGACACTCGGAGGCTGCTGTTCCGGCCGCAACGTTCGAACGATCGCCTCGATCGTCTCGGCCGTGCTGATGGCTCTGTTCGGTCGTCGGATCAAAAAAAGGGCGTTCAGTCGTCGATGCGAACCTGGCGAAGGCGCTTGGTCTCGGACCGGCGAGCCTTCTCTTCGAGTCGTTTCCGGGTGGCGGAACGTTTGGGCTTGGTGGCGACCCGACGTGTTGCCGGTGCTGCTGCGGCGTCGAGGGCGGCCATGGCTCGAGCCTGAGCGAGCTGACGGTTGCGCCATTGGCTGCGACTCTCCTCGCAGGTGACCGTCAGATGGTCGCCGAAGGACCGCTCGAGTCGAGAGCGGATCGCCTCGGGCATCTCGCACGACGCCAGGTCGATGCTGAGGTGCACCTTGGAGCTCGCCGTGTTGACGTGCTGTCCGCCGGGCCCGCCGGACCGAGCGAACCGGACAGAGATGGCGGCATCGGGCACGATGATGCCTCGAGCGGTGCGCAGTGGTTCCACCACATAAGTCTTGCCCACGAAGGGGCCCCCATCGCGCCGGCGGCTGAGGGGTGGGAGGCTTGGTGCGTCACGAGCTCGAGTCCATTGAGGGAGTCCACCATGTCAGCAAGAGAACACGACGGGCCGGCCCTGGGCGGCGAGCGGCGCTACTGCGTGGCGGATGTCTTCTCGTCTGATCCCTTCGGGGGGAACCCGGTGGCCGTCGTCGTCGATGCCGAGGGCCTCGACGACGAGATGATGGCGACGATCACGCGGTGGACCAACCTCTCCGAGACGACGTTCCTTCTTCCGGCCACTGACGCCGCTGCCGACTATCGCCTCAGGATCTTCACGCCGTCGACCGAGCTTGGCTTCGCTGGGCACCCCACCCTCGGGTCATGTCGAGCCTGGCTGGCGGCTGGAGGGGTACCCCGAGTCCCCGGCGTGGTGGTGCAGGAGTGCGGCGTCGGCCTCATCGAGGTCCGGGTGGGCGACGGGGACACCCTCTCCTTTGCCGCCCCACCACTGCTCCGATCAGGGTCCCTTGACCCTGCGCTGCTCGATGAGATCGTGGGCGTCCTCGGGATTCATCGCTCGGCAGTGGTGTCGGCAGCACATGTCGACAATGGTCCCGGGTGGGTGGGAGTCCTGCTCTCCTCGGCGGCCGAAGTCCTCGCCGTCGAGCCGGCCGACTCGGTCCACGCCATCGGTGTGATCGGTGCGCATGCGCAGGGGTCTGATGCCGCCTATGAGGTGCGGGCGTTCTTTCCTGAGGGTCGGCGCTCGATCGAGGATCCGGTGACCGGGAGCCTGAATGCCTCGCTGGCACAGTGGTTGCTCGCCGAGGGACGGGTGACGGCCCCGTTTCGAGTCACCCAAGGTGGGCGCCTCTCGCGCACCGGCAGCATCGAGATCGATGCCGACGGCTCCGGGCAGGTCTGGGTAGGCGGCGTCACCACCGTGCGGGTCTCGGGAACGATCGACGACTCGCGCTGAGCGTGGATTACTGCTGCGACATGAGGCGGGTCATCTCTGCCTCAGGGTTGATGATCAGTTCACCGGTGATGTCCACCACGACCTTGTCGAGTTCACCCGTGAAGGTGAATGGCGCCTCGTAGATCGCAGGGTCGATCGTGTCGAAGAATGCTTCTCCGCAACTGGCCCCGGTGGTGGAGAAGGTCACAGGAACCGTGTGGGGGAGGGAGCCGAATCCGACCACCTCGCCGTCGAAGTACAAGCGCACCTCGGCCGGCGTTCCCTTGCCCTCGAGGAAGGAGGGTGGGCCGGTCGGAGCGAACTCCATTCGCAGCTCCACTGCCCCACCATGAGGGACCGGTGTGTCCGAGACGATCGTGTAGCGATCGAGGGTGAGGTAGTTGTAGACGAACTTGAGTCGATCATCGTGCACAATCAGGGCGTAGCCGCCGTGACGGCTGCCCAGGGAGAACAAGACACCCTCGGCACCGTCGTCGGGAATCGCGACGTGGGCGACGATGGCATGGGCTCGGTTCGGCACCCGAGGTGCGGCCGTGAACGGTGTGGGCGAGCCACCGGGGTAGAACTCGAAGATCCGTCGGCTGTGGCCGACGGTGGGACGCTTGGCGAGCAGCCTAGAGATCCCGCTCGCTGCAAGGGGCAGGACGCCGTGTCGTTCGGCCTCGGACCACCACAGCGCTCGTAGCTCTTCGACTTTGTCCGGTCGATCGGCGGCCAGGTTGTGGCACTCGGCGGGGTCGTTGGTGAGGTCGTAGACCTCCCAGCAGTTGGCGTCGAGGTCGTCGAGGATGGCTTCGCTGAGCTCGGTGCCGAAGGGTCGCCCGAGTTCGGCTCCCTCGGCGAGGCTGGGGCCAGGGTAGGGGCAGACCCCGCGCCAACCCTCGTGGTAGATCGATCTGTGGCCGAACATCTCGAAGTACTGGGTGGTGTGGACGTCGGGAGCATCAGGATCGCCGAGAGCGGCGGCGAAGCTGATGCCGGCCATTGGCGATTGTGGAACCCCAGCCACGGTCGCCGGTGGTTCGATACCGAGCACCTCGAGGATGGTCGGTGCCACGTCGATGGCGTGGAGGTACTGGTTGCGCACCCCACCGGGTCCCGAGATGCCTGCCGGCCAGGACACGACGCATGGATCGGTCACCCCGCCGCGATAGGTCTCGCGCTTCCAGCGACGGAACGGAGTGTCACCGGCCCAGGTCCAACCCCATGAGTAGTGGTTGAAGGTGTCTTCGCTCCCCCAGATATCAATGACCTCGAGGTTGTCCTCGAGGCGCTCAGGCGCGAGGTTGAAGAACAGCGCCTCGTTGCGGGTGCCGTGCTCACCACCCTCGGCGCTGGCTCCATTGTCGGAGACACAGATCACGATGGTGTTGTCGAGTTCACCGAGGCGATCGATGAAGTCGATGACCCGTCCAATGTGGTGGTCGGTCTGGGTCATGAAGCCGGCGAAGACCTCAAACTGGTGTGCGTAGACGCCCTTGGCCTCGTCGGTCAGCTCTTCCCAAGGCTCGACGTCGGGATCGCGTTCGGAAAGCTCAGTGCCGGCCGGCATGAGGCCAAGCTCGAGCTGACGGGCGAAGACGGTCTTGCGGTATTCATCCCAGCCGTCGTCGAAGCGGCCCTTGTAGGGGGTGACCCACTCGGGCTCGACCTGGTGGGGGGCATGGCCGGCACCGGTGGCGAACCACAAGAAGAACGGCTTGTTGGGGGCTGCGACGTGGGCGTCTTGGATGAAGCCGATGGCATGGTCGGCGAGGTCGGCATTGAGGTGGTAGCCCTCCGCCGGTGTCTTGGGCTGGCGCACCGAGTGGTTGTCCGAGATCAGGTCAGGGTGGAACTGGTCGGTGTCGCCGCCGAGGAAGCCATAGAAGCGCTCGAAGCCCCGTCCGAGCGGCCATCGGTTGAAGGGTCCGGCGGGAGTTGTCTCCTGAGGTGGCGTCAGGTGCCACTTGCCGACACAGAAGGTGTTGTAGCCGTTCTCGACCAGGATTTCGGGAAGCATGGCGTGCTCGAAGCCCATGGTGGCATTGAGCGAGGGGAAGCCGAGGGACATCTCGGTGATGGCGGCCAGACCGGTGGTGTGGTGGTTGCGACCAGTCAGGAGGCATGCTCGGGTCGGCGAGCACAGTGCGGTGGTGTGGAAGTTCGAGAACTTGAGCCCTCGCTCCGCGAGTCGGTCGAGGGTGGGCATGTCGATCATCCCGCCGAAGGGAGAGAGCTGCCCATAGCCAACGTCATCGAGGACCACGACCACGACGTTGGGTGCACCCTCTGGTGGCGTGGGCCGTGCCGGCCAGGCCGGGATCGAGGACTCAACGGTGCGGCCGATCGTGCCGGGAAAGGGCTCGTCGGGGCGGTAGGTGGTGAAGGGCTCTGCCATGGCCACAACCTAGATCGGTCGAGGAATCGTCACAACCGCAGACAGAACATGGGCCACCGGTGGCGCCTGAACGCAGGGGTCGGGGGACGGTCGTCGGCTCTCGTCAGACGGGAATCTCACCGATGATGCTGGCTCGTTCCATGATCCGGCGCTGCGGCCAATAGTCGCTGAGCGCGAGGTGCTGAACGGCTCGATTGTCCCAGAACGCCACAGAATCCTGCTTCCATTGGAACCGGCACTGATACTCCGCCGTCTCCGCCTGCCGGCAGAGCAGGTCCATCAACTCGTCGCTCTCGGCCTCGGACATCCCAAGGATCCTGAGAGTGAAGAAGCGGTTCACATAGAGGAGGCGTCGACCGGTCTCGCCGTGCGTGCGGACCACTGGGTGCTCGACGGTGGGAAACTTCACCTGCATCTCGGCGCGGGCATCGTCATCGAGGGAGAGACCGAAGACCCGAGAGAAATCATGGACCGCCACAAGATTCTCGATGCGCTCCTTGACCGAGGTTGGGAGGCCGTCATAGGCGGCATACATGTCGCTGAACGAGGTATCGCCGCCGATGTCCGGCACCTCGACGGCGTGCAGGACAGCGGCTGCTGAGGGCACCGCTCGCCAGGAGACGTCAGAGTGCCAACCATTCTCGAAACCACCGATCGTCGCCTCCTTCTCGAAGCGGACGAGTTCGGGCTGCGAAGTGTTGGACGGAATGAAAGGGTGCACCTCAAGGTCGCCGAAGCGACGGGCGAAGGCGACGTGGCGCTCAGCGGTCAGCGGCTGGTCACGGAAGAAAATCACCTTGAAGTCAAGGAGGCAGCGACGGAGCTCGGCGATGGTTGCATCGGGGAGGTCGCTCGTGATGTCCACGCCATCGATGACCCCACCGATGGTGGCGCCAAGTTGGCTCACTGAGAAGCCCTCGTAGTGCAGGCCGGCCAGCCGCTCCCGCTCCTCAGCGAGTTGGGTCATCGGTCCGACGACGGTGCCTCGAGACCCAAAGCGGATCCGCTTTGGCATGACCCCGGTCAATGGTTCACTCATATCGGCGGTTCCTCTCGTCACTGTGCTCGTCACGCTCAAGTCTCGCCGACGCTCCATTGACGTGCGACTCGCCAGCCTCAAGCGCTGTCACCCTATCTGCCAGTAGTCTGACCAGCGTTGACAACTGAGAGGTGGACACCATGGGAACCCCGAGCGCGGAGCGACTGATCACTGATCACCGAGGGACCCGCTATGGCGAGGTGCTCGCCGTGTTTGCCGAGGGGAACGAATTGAATGCCCACGTCTACGGCACCCAGTTGCTCAACGATTGTCCGGCTGAATTGTGGGACTCGCTCGATGCGGCCACCATCGCCGAGGACCTCGGAGCCCTGATGGTCAAGCTCAATGGCCCCCGTCACTGGATGCTCGACGGCCTTGGCACGAAGGGCGAGCCCCTCGAGCCTGTGCTCCGTGAGTTCAACGGCCTGTTGATGCGACGGATCGCCGTACTGAAGCTCGGGACGAACCCGGCACAAGTGCCCTACATCTGCCGCCAGGTGGATCGTCAAGCAGTGTTCTTCTTCGATGCAGGCAAGGAGATTCACGAGTTGGTCGACGCCGACGGCACCGCCTATGTCATGCAGGCGTATTGCGTCGGCGTGGATGCCACGCTCAACGAGTCCAACCTTGCGGGACTGGCGGACCGGCTCGATCTTCCGGAGGGCTGGTCCTTTCGGACCAGGGTTCTGACTGAGGAATTGGTCGTCGACACGTCAGCGACAATCGCTACGGTGATCCAAGACGAGCTCGAGAACAGCTACACCCTGCCGGTCTGACAAGCCGGAGTGGCCGGGGAGCACGATGGGTTCATTGGTGGTGGCCGGGTGGTGGGCCTCGTGGGTTGCGCCGGGGGTTTTGTCGGTGCGAGGTTGAACACCCCAGCATTGTTGAGCACGTTCGGCAAGGTCGGAGCATCGATCATCAGGCGTTCTTCGACCTGATGTCCACCGAGGTCTTCACTTCGGTGTTGCCAGCGGAGCGAGGTCGATGTCAGGTCTCGCCCCAGCGATGTAGTCCTGTACCGTGGGCCCACCGCCGATGAGGAGCAACCGTGCCCGAGAACTCACCTGTCCGTTTCATCGCCCACTTCACCATTGATGACCCAGAGCGCTATCGGGTCTATGAACAGGGGTTCTTTCCAATCCTCAAGGCGTACGGCGGTCGGTTCTTGACCTACGACGACAACCCAATCATCCTTGAGGGGTCACGGCCTGATGGTCGGACCGTGTTGATCGAGTTCGACTCGTCTGAGGCGCTCATGGGCTGGTGGGAGTCGCCCGAATACCGGGAGCTCGCCGCTCACCGCCACGCTGGAACGACTACACATGCCGTCTTTGTTGTCGAGAGCCCCCCAGGTCGGTAGTCGTCTCCAAAGCGACGAACGACTGGGTCGGGGCGATTGGCCGTCGAGGACCCGGTGTGAGCCTGGATTGTCGACACATGACTGACCTTCCTCGCGGCGCAGCGGTCGGCGGTCGGTGGAGTTGAGCACTTCGGCCATGCCTGACGTCAGGTAGAGCGAACGAGGATTCGGTACGGGGAGAAGCCGATGGCGTGGCTGAACTGCCGGAGGCCCGGCGGCATGGTCAGCACCGACTCACCGATCAGAACCGTGGCGCCGAGCGAGATGGCAGTCTCGATCACGAGGGCGCTGACTCGATAGCGAGCGATCGAACTCAAGGATCGATCGATTGTCGCCATCGAGAATCCCAGCATCGCCGTGGTGCCCGAAATCAGCAGGATGGCGACAGCGAGCACACCCCCGTCGGCGTCAGTGCAGACCAGATGGACGTCGCTTCCGGGTCGAAGGTCGTGCTGATCGGTGAGCATGGCGACCGGGTCACCCGGCCAGCCCCGACCGACGAGGAGCTCATGGAGGTTGCTTCGCTGCTCGTGGACATCATTCACGACTCGAGCGTCCAAGCCGAGATTTCGCCCTCGTCTCAGACTCTCGCGTATCGCTCCAGTTCGGCGCCGGGTGGCGAGGTAGTCCCCGAAGGTCTCAGGGAGGACGAGGGCTGTCGTCGGCCGGGCATTGGCGAGGACCCCCCTCAGACGACCATGCATCAGGTTGGCAATTCGGTGCGATGACAGGGAGTCATCCAAGTCCACCGCAAGGATTGGGATGGAGCGCAGTGCGGCGAGTCGTGCTCGCCACACCCTGATGCTCCACGGTCGAAGAGCGAAGACCTTGGCCGGCAGCGAGTGATGGAGCGCAGCAGCTTGGAGTGCGTCGCCGAGCTCGTCAATCGCCGCCGTGTCACTGAGGACCGATGGATGGGGCGAACGGTGGCCTCCCGGTCGCCTGTGAACGATCCAACGTTCAGCGCACGGCATCCGCTAAAAGTACCGGTTTCGACTGGGTGGTGTCGTCGCACTGGTTGAATCCGCCCTCCGTTTGTCACGGGGGTTGTTGAAAGCAGAAGGGGTTCTGCGCGTTGAGGCGTGGGTGGGACTAGCCCGACGGAAGGCGGACTACCGGTGGATCCGTCGATCGCGAATGCGTCACGTCAAGTTGGAAGGAAACTCGGTGTGATTCAATGAGTCAACGAACGGTGGGGCTATGCCCCTTTGCCTTGGGGTTGCCGTCGGGTGGACCACCGAGACACTGCACAATGCGTTGGCCTGCTGGGCTGTATTCACAGAGACGAGGCAACAGATGCTGATCAAGAACACGATCTACCAAGATGGGGTTCGCAGCGAGGACCCTGTGAACCTCGAGGACACCTTCGAGATGGTTCGAGATCACAAGGCCATGGCCTGGATTGGGCTGTATCGGCCTGATGAGGACGAAGTCCGGTCGATCGCCCATGAGTTCGAGTTGCACGCACTCGCCATCGAGGACGCGGTGGCCGCCCACCAACGGCCCAAGTGTGAGCGCTACGGAAGCACGCTGTTTACTGTCCTGCGACCTGCTCGCTATCTTGACGAGACCGAGGAGGTCGAGTTCGGCGAGCTCCACGTGTTCACCGGTGAGAACTTCGCGGTCACGATCCGACATGCCGAGACTCCTGACCTCGGGATGGTCAGAGAGCGCCTCGAATCCACACCCGAGTTGCTCCGCCTCGGCCCTGAGGCTGTCCTGTATGCGATCTTGGACCAAGTCGTCGATGAATATGCCCCGGTGGTGGCGGGTCTCGAAAATGACATCGACGAAATCGAAGACGAACTCTTCGGTGGAGATCCAGAGGTCGCTCGAAGAATCTACGAGCTCTCCCGCGAGGTCATCGAGTTCCAGCGAGCCACGCATCCCCTCCTTGAGATGCTGACAGACCTCGAAGGCGGGTTCGATAAGTACGCCGTCGATCTCGAACTCCAGCGTCGCCTTCGAGACGTCCGAGACCACACGTTGAGGATCGTCGAGCGAGCCGACGGGTTTCGCTCCATCCTCCAGAACGCGCTGGCGGTTCACGCCACATTGGTGAGCCAGATGCAGAATGAAGAAATGAAGACGATGACCGAAGCGAGCTTGGCACAGAACGAGGAGGTCAAGAAGATCTCCTCGTGGGCCGCCATCCTCTTCGCCCCGACGTTGATCGGGGCCATCTATGGGATGAATTTTGACCACATGCCCGAGCTCCACTGGATGTTCGGGTATCCCATGGCGATCGGGTTGATGGTGACAATGGGGGTGGTGCTTCACCGTGTCTTCCGACACAAGCACTGGTTGTAGATAAGGCGGATTACGCCAACCGATTACGCCAGATTGTCATCAGTATGAGAGTTCCTCGTTCATTGGAGGTCTGCGGCCTTATTCAAGGATCAGCGGGGATGGCGGCCAGATCAGATCGTCACCGACAGGCCGTCTCAGACAATCACATCCGGTCAAGACGATGCAACGATACGAATCGGCAGCGACGCAAAGGCGCGGATGGTGTTGTTCAACTTTCGGACCGGAGGGCCAACCAATTCAAAGCGCTCCACGCGACGAGCGAGGGCGGACAACACCTCGGTGGCTTCCAATCGAGCGAGGCCCATGCCGACACAGGCGTGGACTCCATATCCGAATGCCAAGTGCGAAGCATTGGCTCGGTCGATGTCGAACCTCTCGGGTTCATCCCACTTGCGCTCGTCGCGGTTGGCAGAAGCAAAACTCACCAATACGCGTGCGCCGGCCGGAATCTCGACATCGCCGATGACTGCTGCCCGGGTGGCCACCCGAGTGAATCCCGTGACCGGCGTCTCCAGGCGGAGCACCTCGTCGAATGCTTGCCTAGCTCGACCGAGATCGTTGCGAAAGCGATCCCATTGGTCGGGATGGGAAGCAAACAGCCAGATCGCAGCACCCAGTCCGCTGACCGTTGTGTCGAGCGATGGGAAGAGATAGTCGAGCAGTACGATTGGGCACTCTTCAGGCCGAAGTACTCCGGATGCGGCCGCTTCCAAGATTCCTGCGGCCATCGACCCCTCCGGCAACTCTTCTGACGCGACCCGGGCGGCGAAATTCACTCCCTCAATGGCGAACTCCGTGGCATCGAGGGCTCGTTGATTCAGCGGGCCAAGCACATCGAAGTTGGCTGCTCCCCACTTCAGCAAGTCGGCGCGTCCTTGTTCGGGCCAACCCAACAAGTCGGGCACCCATTCAGTGGGAAGCACTTCTGCCAGATCGGGTACGGCGTCAAACGTCGACTGCTGAAGAAGTCGATCGACCATCGCCTCGGCCCGGAAATGACCATCAGTCCTCAGCGCAGAAACGGCCTTTGGGGTCAGAGCACTGCGGGTTACCGACCGAATGCGATCATGTTCTGCGCCATCGCTCATGAGGGTGGATCCCTGACCCACTTCGTTGACGAGGTCATTGAGGCCGACCCCCTGCCCGGAGCAGAACGTCTCCGGATCAGACAAGACCGCACGCACGTCCTCGTAGCGGGTCACTGCGTAAACCTCGTGAGCAGTAAGCCAGACAGCGGATCCCAGATCTCGCAAGGTTCGGTAATGCTCAAACGGCTCGAGGAGAGCCTCATCGGTATAGAGATCGACGTCATAAGACGGGTGAGACACGTTCAGACCCATATCGACGAAGGTACTCCCTTGGCCCCTGACTTCTACAACTGGGGACCGGCTGAATCGCACTGGGTCTGATGGAGACTCTCAGGCTGTGATTCCAACCAGCGGGGTTCCGCTGGAGATCGCATCGTAGGCCGCCTCGAACTCGGCTGGCGGAACTTCGTCGGGATAGCCGTGGAGACGCTCGGTGTTGTGGCAGTGCACCCAGCTCAAGGTGGCGCGCTCGAGGTCGTCGATCGACCTCCAAGGCCCTCGGCCCGGCCCCCGGACGAGCTCGGTCTTGTCGAGGGCGTCGACGCTCTCGCCGACGGCGGGTGACACCGAGCGGTTGGTCGACACGGGCCACGGCCAGCGACGTCGGGAAATCACGGCTGCTCAGTTTCTCCGACGGTCGTGACCTCCGCCCACCCGAGCTGGCGCTCGATCTCCGGGAGGAGCGAGCGGATGACCGCGAACATGTCGACCCCGGCAGCGATGTCCTCATCGCTCCAGTTGCTATGGACGTTGCGCTCATCCCCATGATCGAGATGAGGGCGGTCACCCCAGTCCTCTCTGGCTGGTCAGTGATCCGGAAATCCATGGCGTGCTGATCGTGGGCAGGAGGCAGTGCAGCCACCAGTGCACGCCTGGCGCTCAGAAGGGCACCGGTCCCGTGCTCGGGTGGTCCGTGGGCTTCTGCACCACCTGTGGTCGGCCAGGGCTCTGCCGCTGTGCAGCTGCCCCAGAGAGTACGACGAGCACGATCCCGAGCACCTGCGTCACCGCGAGCCGCTGGTGGAGGACCAGCAGGCCGAGCAGGACCCCGAAGGCGGGCTCGAGGGCCATGAGGGTGCCGAACGCCGATGGGTTCATGCGGTTGAGGGCCAGCATCTCGAAGGCATAGGGGATGACCGGAAGCAGCACTGCCAGTCCGATGGCCTGCACCACGATGCTCGCTGACAGGTGCCCTGACGCCTGAGGGACGCCGATGATGGCCGCCGTGCACGCAGCGATCGGGATCGTCAGTGCGAGCCCGCTGATGCCGGAGAACCGATCCCCGACGCGCTGGGTGAGGACGATGTAGGCGGCCCACCCGACCGCAGCCAGGCCGGCGAACCCGATGCCCGCGAGGTTGATGTCGCCGCGCCACGGCTGGGTCACGAGCACTACGCCGATGCCCGCCGCACCGGCGAGGGCGAGCGCTCGACGACTTCTGCTGAGCACCGTGGCGACGGCCAGGGGTCCCAAGAACTCGATGGCGACCGACGTCCCGAGCGAGATCCGCCCGATGGCTGCCAAGAACGCCATCGTCTGCAGCCCGGTCGTGACCCCCAGGGCGACGAGCACCGGTGCATCGCCCCAGCGGAGGGTGCGGAGCGGGGGTCGAGCGATGAGCAAGAAGATCCCGGCCCCTGCGGTGAGCCTCATCCACGCCATGCCGCCGGCACCCACGTGTGCGATGAGGTGGACGGACAACGCTGAGCCCAGCTGCACGGAGAGCATCGCTCCCACCGCCAAGGTCCAGGCCGGGACGGAGTGCGGGACGGCACCCTGGGGTCGCCGCCGAGTGCCCGACGGTTGGGGATGCGGGGAGTCGATCATGGTCGCGGGAGCGTCGCGATCTAGGCGCGCCCAGGCGTCCTTGCGTTCTGGGACCTTCGCATGGTGTGGATCCGCCCGGTCGTGCTGATGGACCTGGCGCGTCGGGATCCATGCACCAGCGGAAGTTACCGCAGGGTGGCAGGGCGGCTGATGGTCCACCGATGACCACTCAGCACAGCAAGGCATCGAGGGCACGTGAAGCAGTCAACCGATGCGCACGCCGACGCACCTGGCCGATGCGGCATCGCAGGATGGGAACGTGAAGGGTGAGGTTCGACGGGTGATGCTCCATGCCGGGTGTCAGCCCGAGGGGTGCTGCCCTGACTGCCTGAGTGATGGTCTCAATCGCTTCGTGTGCGGCGGCATGTCAGTGGCAAACGTGCTGAAGGCGGACGAGTGCATGGCTGCCGCCTCCATGGTGTCAGCCCCCGCCTGCCAGCGCCGGCCGAGGCAGGGTGCGCCACGAGCGCCCGCTCGGTTTGGGACCCCTCGTTGCCACCGCCTTGGATGATCTGATTGCCGATGTCACGGGTCGCACGTCCTGTGATAGAACACGTGACGTTCGAACATGACAGTCGTTACTCAAGGTGGGGTCGCTTGGCTCCGGTGAGAGTCCAAAGCAACAAGGAGTCAAGGATGGGCACGCTGAGGCGGTTGACGACGCGGGTGCGGCAGATGACGAAGCTTCGGGGCGACGTTGTCGTCGGCGCCGTTCGAACCGGGCTCGCCACCCTGACGATCGCCACCGGCCTCGTGGTCGCTACGCCCGCTGCCTCATTTGGCGTGATAGCGCACAACGTTCCCGTGCTGAGGGACGTCATCGTGACCCCTGGCGAGAACGAGCTCACCGTCTCGTTTGTTGTTCCCGCCGTCTCCGCATCGGACCCAAGGCTCACGTTTGTCGCCACGACCCCAAGTTCAGGAACACCGGGCGCGCGGGATCGGCAGTGCATCATCAACCGCTTCTTGGTGGGTACAGGTCCCGGCGAAGCCGCGCCCGGATCGCGCCTCTCCTGCACCATCACTCGGCTGATCGGTGGTCGGTCCTATCCAATCAAGACAACGCTCGTCAGCAATAGTTTTGGGCCGAGCCCCGACGTGTTGGTCACGGGGACTCCTCTCTACGCTTCATCGAACGGTATCGCCATGCTCAACCCCACGGGGTGCGCGAGCCCGAATGGAAGCCTCACCACCTATTTCTCGGACGGGCAGCTCCAGGTCTGTCGCAATGGTGACGGCCAGCTGTACAACGCATGGGAAGCCCCGCCAACGGATCTCATCTACAACTACTTCGCCCTCGGCGTCGGAGATGGCACCTCCGGCGATCTCGTCGTGCCGTCGACCATGCTCAGCGGTGGCTTCATGGCGGGTAACAACCTCCTCCCCTTTCGGCGGGGGGGCCAGATCGCGAACGTCGTGCCCTTCAATTCGAACAACACGGTCGTGACCGGGAACTCGTTCGTCTCAACCTTGAGCGTGACGATCCAAGGGCGCACCTACAGCGTCGTGGTCACGGGCACGTACACCGCACCCAACTCGTATCTCTCCCTCTCGACGCGAGTCGTCGTTCCGAGCGGGAACACCAGCCAGGTTCGCCTCTATCACGTGCTCGACACGATGTTCCAGGGCGTCGACACGGGCCCGGGCTTCTACAACGCACCCACGTCCACCTGCTCGTCACAGACGCTCGGCGTGTTCCAGGGCAAGTCTCTGGCTGCCAACACCCCGGTCGAAGCCCTCCAGTACGTGGGTGGGCTTCCTTGGACGAGCTATCGAGAGGGCGACTACCTGCGCATCGTGTTTGGCAAGGCATCGTCGCAGAGAGAATTCCTCGATCCCGGTCAGTTCAATTTGCGCAGCTTCTCGAACACGATTGACACCTCAACGACCACGGACAACGGGATCGGTGTGGAGTACCTCATCGGATCGACCCCCGGAAGCTATTCGACGACCAACAACCTCGTCTTCACTCAAGGGGCCCCCGCGTGCCCTCCACCGAACGTGATCGCAGCGACCTCGTCAGTGCCGGCAGCGGTCGTGAACCCGGTGGCGGTCGCCGGTGACACGCAGGTGGCCGTCACCTGGACCGCGCCGAGCTCGAACGGGAGCCCCATCACCGGCTACACCGTCACGGCCTCGCCGGGCGGGCGGACGTGCACCACCACCGGTGACCTTTCCTGCACGGTGACGGGCCTCACGAACGGAACTCCCTACACCTTCGCCGTCGTGGCCTCGAATGCTCGAGGTCGAGGAGTCGCAGGAACGTCGAACGTGGCCACCCCCTTCGGCCCTCCATCGGCACCGCTCAACCCGTCTGCCACGCCGGGCGTGACCCAGGCAACCGTGTCGTGGTCGACGCCAGCGTCGAACGGTGGGAGCCCGATCACCAGCTACACCGTGACGTCGTCGCCAGGTTCGAGGACCTGCACCACGGCCGGCGTGCTGAGCTGCACCATCACTGGCCTGACGGCCGGGACGCCGTACACCTTCTCGATCCGGGCCGCCAATGCCGCTGGCTCAGGTCCGCCCGCCACGACTTCCCCGGTCACCCCCACGAACCCAGCGACCCCGCCCTCGGCGGTGCTCGCCCCGGTCGCCACGGTGTCAGGGCTGAGCTCGCCCGTGAGCTGGACCGCCCCAGCCTCGAACGGCGGCAGCCCGATCACCGGCTACACCGTCACCTCCTCGCCCGGAGGCAGGGTCTGCACGACCACCGGTGCGCTCACCTGCACCGTGGCCGGCCTGAGCCCGACGACCTCGTACACGTTCTCGGTGGTCGCCACCAACGTGGCGGGGACCGGACCGGCAGGGACCTCGAACCAGATCACGACGGCCGGACTTCCCTCGGCGCCCACCAACCTCTCCGTCTCGGACTTCAGCGACCGCGCCCGCGTGTACTGGAGCATCTCCAGCTCTGATGGCGGCAGCCCGATCACGAACTACACGGTGACCGCTTCGCCAGGGGGTGCCTCGTGCTCGTTCCCGGCTGCTGGCAGCTGCCTCGTCTACCTGAACCAGGGTCTCACCAGTCAGACCACCTACACCTTCAGCGTCACGGCGACGAACGCCGTCGGCACGGGCCCGGCCGCCACCATCCCGATCCCGCGGGCGCCGTCGGTGGTCCTCAACCCCACCGCCACGGCGCTCAATGGCGAAGCCCTCGTCTCGTGGACGCCACCCGCCTCGATCGGGACCAGCCCCATCACGAGCTATCTGGTGACCTCGAGCCCAGGCGGGCAGACCTGCACCTACACCGTCATCGTCCCGTCGGTCGACTCGTGCAAGGTGACCGGCCTGACCAACGGCACGCCGTACACCTTCACCGTCGTCGCTCGCAGCTCGGTCGGGAGCGGACCGGCCGGCACCTCGAACCAGGTCACGCCGCTCGGCCCGCCGACCGCTCCACGCACGCCGTCAGCCACGGCCGGCAACGCCCAGGCGACGGTCGAGTGGACGACCCCGGCCTCCGATGGCGGGAGCCCCATCACGGGCTACACCGTGACGTCATCGCCGGGCGGCCAGTCCTGCACCACCGTCGCCCTCACCTGCGTCGTCACGGGTCTGACCAACGGGACTCAGTACACCTTCACCATCACGGCGCGCAACGCCGTGGGGGCCGGTCCGGCCGCCACGACCACGCCAGCCACGCCGCATGGCCCTCCGAGCGCAGTGCTCAGCCCTGTCGCCACGGCCGGCAACGCCCAGGCGACTGTGACCTGGACGGCTCCCGCTTCCAACGGTGGGAGCCCGATCACGGGCTACACCGTGACCTCGTCGCCGGGGTCGAAGACCTGCACGACGACCGGGCAGCTGAGCTGCACGGTGAACGGCCTCACCAATGGGACGCTCTACACGTTCTCCGTGGTGGCCATCAACGCGGCGGGGACGGGTCCTGCCGGGACGTCGAACCCGGTGACGCCGTCGACGGTGCCGAGTGCGCCGCTGACCCCAGCCGCCGCGGGTGACAACGCGCTGGCCACCATCTCGTGGACGGCTCCCTCCTCCAACGGCGGGAGTGCCATCACGGGCTACACCGTGACCTCGTCGCCCGGCTCGAAGACCTGCACGACCGCCGGGCAGCTGAGCTGCACCATCACGGGCCTGACCAACGGCACCGCCTACACCTTCTCGGTGGTCGCGAGGAACGCCAACGGGAATGGACCGGCTGCCACCACGGTGCCGGTCACGCCGGTGGCGCCTATCGCCACCCCGTCTGCCGTGCTGACGCCGCAGGCGACGGCTGGCAATGCCCAGGCGACCGTGACCTGGGTGGCTCCCAGCTCCTCGGGGAGCTCTGCGATCACGGGCTACACCGTGATCGCTTCTCCCGGCTCGCAGACCTGCACCACCACCGGTGCGCTCACCTGCACCGTGACCGGGCTGACCAACGGGACCACCTATGTCTTCGACGTGGTGGCGACCAACTCCTCGGGGGACGGCCCTGCCGGGGTCTCGAACCAGGTCACGCCCAACGCTCCGCCGAGCGTGGTGCTGACTCCGATCGCGGTGGCCGGCAACGCCAAGGCGACCGTGTCATGGATCCCTCCGGCTTCTGACGGCGGAAGCCCGATCACGAGCTACCTCGTCACCGCTTCCCCCGGTGGCCAGACCTGCACCTATCGCGTGGTGGTCCCGGAGACCGACACCTGCACGGTGAACGGCCTGACCAACGGGACCACCTACTCCTTCACCGTGGTCGCGACCAACGGCACAGGAGATGGGCCGGCCGGTACCTCGAACCAGGTCACACCGTCCACGGTGCCGACGGCCCCGCTCACCCCGTCGGCCACGGCCGGCAACGCCAAGGCGACGGTGAGCTGGACGACGCCGAGCTCCGACGGTGGCAGCCCCATCACGGGCTACACCGTCACCTCGTCGCCGGGCTCCTTCACCTGCACGACGACCGGTGCGCTCACCTGCACGGTGAACGGCCTGACCAATGGCACGACCTACACCTTCTCGATCGTGGCCACCAACGCCAACGGTGATGGACCGGCGGCCACAACGTCGCCGGTGACGCCGGTGACCCTGCCCTCGGCGGTGCTCAACCCGCTCGCCACCGCCGGAAATGCCCAAGCGACGGTCAAGTGGGCCGCCCCGGCCTCGACCGGTGGCAGTCCCATCACGGGCTACACCGTCACCTCGTCGCCGGGCTCCTTCACCTGCACCACGACCGGTGCGCTCACCTGCACGGTGAACGGCCTGACCAACGGCACCCGGTACTCCTTCGCGGTGGTCGCCACCAGCGGCGTCGGTGATGGGCCTGCGGGAACCTCCAACCAGGTGACCCCCATGACGGTGCCGACTGCACCATTGAGCCCGTCTGCGACGGCGGGGAACTCCCAGTCGACGGTCAGCTGGACGACCCCGACCTCCGATGGCGGGAGCGCGATCACGGGCTATGTCGTGATCGCATCGCCTGGTGGCGCCATCTGTGCCACCACGGGCGCTCTCACCTGCGTGGTCGCCGGTCTCAACAACGGGACGAGCTACACCTTCTCGATCTCCGCCACCAACTCGGTCGGAGCCGGGCCTGCAGCCACCACGAGCCCGGTGACGCCCGCCACCAAGCCGTCTGCGGTCATCAGCCCTCGCGCTGCCGCCGGCAACGCCAAGGCGACGGTCACCTGGATCGCTCCAGCCTCGACAGGGGGCAGCCCCATCACGGGCTACACCGTCACCTCGTCGCCGGGCGGGAGCACCTGCACGACGACGGGGGCGCTCACCTGCACGGTGAACGGCCTGACCAACGGGACCACCTACTCCTTCACCGTGGTCGCGACCAACGGCACAGGAGATGGGCCGGCCGGTACCTCGAACCAGGTCACACCGTCCACGGTGCCGACGGCCCCGCTCACCCCGTCGGCCACGGCCGGCAACGCCAAGGCGACGGTGAGCTGGACGACGCCGAGCTCCGACGGTGGCAGCCCCATCACGGGCTACACCGTCACCTCGTCGCCGGGCTCCTTCACCTGCACGACGACCGGTGCGCTCACCTGCACGGTGAACGGCCTGACCAATGGCACGACCTACACCTTCTCGATCGTGGCCACCAACGCCAACGGTGATGGACCGGCGGCCACAACGTCGCCGGTGACGCCGGTGACCCTGCCCTCGGCGGTGCTCAACCCGCTCGCCACCGCCGGAAATGCCCAAGCGACGGTCAAGTGGGCCGCCCCGGCCTCGACCGGTGGCAGTCCCATCACGGGCTACACCGTCACCTCGTCGCCGGGCTCCTTCACCTGCACCACGACAGGCGATCTCACCTGCACGGTGAACGGCCTGACCAACGGGACCGAGTACTCCTTCGCCGTCACGGCGACGACCACCGTCGGTACCGGTCCTGCTGGGCACTCCAACCCGGTGACCCCGGCGACGGTGCCCACGGCGCCGCTCGAGGTCGAGGCCATCCCGAGCAGCGGGCACGTGCTCGTCGCATGGCAAGCACCCGGATCCGATGGAGGAAGTCCCATCACGGGCTACACGGTGACGGCGACACCAGGTGGTGCGACCTGCACGACCACGGGCGCCTACAGCTGCACCATCGACGGCCTTGTCAACGGCACGACCTACACCTTCTCGTTCACTGCCACCAACGAGGTGGGCACGGGCCTGGCGGCTGACACAACGCCATCGGCCACCCCGGCTGATGTCCCGTCGGTGCCGCTGAGCCCGACGGTGGCCCCGCAGACCACGTCGGCGACCGTCAGCTGGTCGACCCCGGCCACAGACGGGGGAAGCCCGATCACCGGCTACACCGTGTTCGCTTCGGGCACCAGCCAGTCGTGCACCTTTGTGGTGGGCTCCGGCTCGCCGGAGAACACGTGCACGGTGACGGGCCTCACGGCGGACGAGAGCTACACCTTCACCATCGTGGCGAACAACGCGGTGGGGGCCTCGCCGCAGGCCTCTGCGACGGCGGTGGTGGGAATCTTCGCCTGCACGTCCGGGACGTTCCTCGAGTCTCGACTTGGCAACATCCAGTCAACCGCTGACTTCACGAGCTGGACGACGGTGGGGGCAGAGGACGGCTTCGTCAACGCCATCGGCTACCGACCCGCCGACGGGTTCGTCTACGGCGTCGGGGCTCCGGGTGCTGCGCTCACTGGACCGGAGAACCACCTCTTCCGGATCGCAGGGAACGGGGCACTCAAGGACTTGGGACGCGTCCACGGCCTCCCGCGTCGTGACGCCGGCCTCAAGTTCCCGGCGGGAGACTTCGATCCGGCGACGGATCGGTTGATCGTGGCGAAGGGGACGCTCATCTACTCGATCGACGTCACCACCCTCCAAGCGACGCAGGTCGTGTTCCCCAGTGGCGCCCAACCGGTCGGCTGGGACCTCGTGGCCCAGGGCGACTGGATCTGGACTGTGACCCCGACCGTTCTCGAGGGGATCAACATGGTGACCCATGCGGTGGTGACCACCGCTCTTCCCGGCGGATATGCCCACTCAGGCTACGGCGCCATGTGGTCGAGCACCGATGGACAGTCGGTCTACTTCGAATCCAACGCCACCGGGAACGTCTACCGGGCCACCGGGCTCGGTGGTCAGGTGACCTTCTCGCAGGTCGGCCACCTCGGTGCCGCGCCGAACATGGACGGCGCCACCTGCCTCTCGGAGGGGTAGCCCTCTCCGGTGGCGTAGCGGGTCGCCACACCTGGTGCCGGCGTTGTCGGTGCTGGACGGACGGATTCCTCGCCCCCGGTGGGGGCGAGGAATCCGGGGCGATCCGTGAGGAACCTGGCCGAGATCGGGAAGGGCTTCGGATCCAAGAGCGAGCTCCCCACGCTCGAATCGCACGAGGATCTGGACGGCACCACCGTCCGAGGGCCGCCCTTGAACGGTCGTGGTTCTGCTCGTCGTCGGTCTGATCGCTGGGGGCCGGGGTCGAGGCTGGTCCGAGGTCAGTGCGGATGTCGTGGCGGCTCGTAGCGGGGAGGCTCCGTCATGGCCGCCAGCTTGATGACGGTCGTGCGCGAGATGCCGAGCTCCTCAGCGATGGCGGTCTTCGGGACCCCCTCCGCAGCCAGCCGTCTGATGTATGCCCGGTCTTCCACTGTGATCACCCTTCAATGTTCGGGTGTTCAGCTTTCGGCGGCGAATCCGTTCAGTTTTCGAGCGGCGTCGACAGTCGAAGACCCACGGTCGAGAGAATCGAGCCCTAGGGGATCTGTTGCAGTTGTGACAACGTTCGGTGGAGGTGATGGGACGATGTTCGAGCTTTCCCCGTCGTTGTCCTGGGAGCTCTTGGCTGCGGGGTCCCAGAAGGCGCGCTTTTCCGCAAGTCCAACTCTGATGCCAAGAGAAGTGCTGGGACCGCGATCGAACCTTCGAGAACCCCTAGAGGTCGAGAACGAATCGCAGTGCCTGATCGATCGCTGACATCTGCTCCAGGGGGGCAAAGCCGAGGCGCCGAGTGATCCGGATCACCGAGATCATGCGGAGTTGATCACAACGAGCAAAGGAGGAGTGGTCGAGGCCGGTGACACCCGTTTCTAACTCGATGTGGCTCCTCAGCCCGAAGTTGGTCGAGGTGATTGGCACAATGGCCACGAGCCCTCCTGGCCCATTGCTGATCAGATCTGCGGAAACCACCAACCCGGGTCTCGACGACGAGGGTTCATGACCAACGGGGCTTCCGAGATCTACGGAGTAGATCTCACCTCGCAGGATCATGCCATCTGGTCCCAGGCAAGACGTTCTTCGAGAAGTGCTTCACGTTGAGCTGGGCTGAGGCCTTGGTGGTCGTCGTTCAGTCCACGAAGGAACTCCTGGCGCTCCAAGGCATTGATCGCATCGTGGAGAACTTCAACAATCGTCGTCTGCTTCGATTTGGCGAGCGCGCTCAGGCGATCAGAGTCGGGTCGACGGAGGCGAACGGTCGTGGTGTCAGCTGGAGTCATGTGTTCAGTGTAGATGATTTGTAGATCTTCTGGACGTCGAGGACGTCACAGTGGCAGCCGAAACAGATTTCGGTGGTTCGAAGCGGGATCACCCTGCGGCTTGCAGCCTGGCTTCTCCTCGCTCTGTCGGAAGACCTGTCTCCCTGGCAGATCTCGGCCTCACCTCTCGCGCTCTCCAAACGCTCGAGGCTGCAGGCGATGGCCATTGACTGGCTGGGCAGCGCTCAGTCCGCTCCTTGTCGCTGGTCAGGAGGGTCTCACTGCAGGCTGGCACGGAGGTCATCGAATGGCTCGAGTACTCATCACTGGCACTTCGAGTGGAATCGGCGAAGCAGCGGCCTTGGCGCTTGCGCAGGCCGGGCACCCTGTCGTAGCCACAATTCGGACGTCAGCGCAGGCCGACCACCTCGAGGAGCTCGCGTCGATGGCTGGCACCAGCCTCTCGATCTGCGCCCTCGATGTGACTGATGGAGAGACCCTTGCGGCGACGATCGCCGACCTCGAGGCGGCAGGACCACTCGACGTGCTGATCAACAATGCCGGTTTCGGTGTCGTCGGCACACTCGAGGAGCTTTCGATGGACGATCTCCGCTCTTCCCTCGAAGTCAACTTCTTTGCTGTCGCTCATGCCACCAAGCTCGTCCTTTCCGGCATGCGAACCGCCGGCGCAGGGCGGATCATCACGGTTACCAGCGTGGGTGGTGTGGTCGGTCAGCCCTTCTACGAAGCGTATTGCGCGGCCAAGTTCGCTGTGGAAGGCCTGATGGAGAGTCTTGCCCCGACAGCCGCCACGCAGGGCATCTTTGTGTCAGTGCTCGAACCCGGACCCGGAGCCACCAAGTTCAAAGCAAATGCACATGGCATCCAAGGCCTGGCGGAGGGTGATCCGGCGATGCCCTATGCCAGAGCGAAGACCGGCTATGTCTCACATGAGGGTCACCAATTCGGCGACGCGCAGAGCGTCGAGGAGGTCGTTGCGCTCCTCGCCGAGATCGTGGTGACCCCCGCACCTTGCCTTCGCTACCAAACCTCACCGTGGGCTCAGGGGTGTGTCGGCACCAAGCTGGTCGATCGGGATGGCTCGGCGGTCACGTCGATGATCGCCGGTTGGATCGCGTGACGCAATGACCGACGAGCGCTCATCCCTCCTTGAGGGTGAAGGTCTGGGAGAAGGTGTCGTTGGACTTCGGAGCTGTCGCAAGCTCTCCCCTCACGAAGCGGAACTTGCCGGTCCCGCCGATGACCGCCAGATACTGCGTGGTGTTGGCGGCTGGGGCGGTGTAGGCGGCCGTGGAAACCGCTGCCGGGATCAGGCGCTCACCCTGAGCAGTGATGGAGCCCTTGTCGTCGAAGTAGAAGTTCAATGTGACCTGCCATTGGTTCAGCGGTCTCGACGTGTCGCTTCCGGGGACTCGATCCTTTGACGCCCACTTCAGATCCTTGTCGAGTTGGGTGAGGACCCGCGTCGTGCTCATCTCGCCAACGAGCTTGCCTTCCTCGTGGAGGTCCTGCTCGGAGCTGCTCGTTTCTCCGACCACCGGAGCACCGGTCGAGGGAGAGAGGTGCTCGTCAGTGAATCTGTGCTGGCCGCAACATCCACGAACGTGACCGTTACTCCCTACCGGGAGTTGCGCATCATGATTCAGGCTGCATCACGAGCAAGCATGGATCCTTCGTCGCTCGCCTGCGCCCGCCACCTGCCATTGTGGAGGGTCAGATGTGTGGCATCCCAAGGTGATCAAACGCCTCTGCATCCTTGGATGGGGAACTTGAACTGCATGAACGCAGATCGAGCAGTCGTGGAGGTGGCGGGAATCGAACCGACAGGCCAAAAAGCCTATAAATCAAGGCTTTTGGGTTCCGCAAGATTTTGATTCGTACTATCGATTTGACAGAGTTTCGCTCTCCTTGGTTACACCTCCCGCGTACGGTCCCTCTCGAGTCAGCCGCGATCACGTCCCGTGGAGTGGTGTCACTTAGACCGCAGCATCCTCAACGCAATGACGATCATGCCATCAGGGTCGGTGGCCCTGCCTCTGGGCCGATCTCGGAGGTTGTGCTGGCGATCTGCGCCATGGACTGCTCGGAGAGATAGCGGCGCACTGAGCAGATCCATTCGTCGTGCTGCTCGACGCAGACTGCCGTGATGAGACGAAGGGCGGCGGCGTCGTTCGGGAAGATCCCGACGACTCGGGTGCGGCGCGTGGGTCTCAGCGTTGACCCGCTCAAGCGGGTTGTTGGACCAGATCTTCGTCCAGTGGCTCTGAGGGAACGAGGCGAAGGCGCAGAGGTCCTCCTTGGCGTCTTTGAGCATGTCAGCGACGACGTCGAAGCGACTCTCGAGCTGACCGGCGACCTGGTCGAGCTGCGCTTCAACCGACGCTCGATCAGGCTGGGCGAAGATCGTCCTGATCAAGGCCGAGACCATCTGGCCATGGGCCTTGGGGACCCTGACGAGCACGTTGCACATGAAGTGGACCCGGCAGCGCTGCCAGGCCGATCCAACCAGGACCTCGCAGATTTCCGCCTTGAGCCCCAGGTGCGCGTCAGAAATGACGAACTCGACGCCGGTGAGCCCCCGAGCCCGGAGGCTCTGGAGGAACTCGGTCCAGAAGACCTTGTCCTCTTAAGTCGCCGATGGAGAGGCCGAGGATCTCCCTGGCGCCCTCCTTGGTCACCCCCATGGCGAGGACGACGGCCCGGGAGACCACTCGGCCGCCGACGCGGCCCTTGATATACGTGGCGTCCAAGAAGACATAGGGATAGGAGGTGTCGCCGAGCGACCTCGTGCGAAAGGCTTCGAGCTCTTCGTCCATCGCAGCGCAAATCCTCGACACCTCGGACTTGGAGATCCCGGCGTCGACGCCGAGCGCCTGGACAAGGTCATCGACCTTCCTGGTCGAAACCCCGTGGACTTCAAGCCTCGATGACGACGGCGTAGAGGGCTTCGTCGATGCGACGACGACGCTCCAAGATCGAGGGGAAGAAGCTGCCCTTCCTGATCTTCGGGATCTTGAGGGAGAGATCCCCGGCTTTCGACGACACCCGACGAGGCCGAGATCCGTTGCGCCGTGTCGTCCCCGTCAGGCTCCGCTCGTGAAACGCAGCGCCGATGTGCTCGGTGGCCTCGGCATCGATCAGGGCTTGGTAGAGGAAGGTCACCATCTCGGCCACGAGATCGACATCGGGATGCTCGTGAAGTCGATCGGTGAGCGCGGACAGGTCAAACTCTTGGTGGGTCATCGGAGCTTCTCGCTTTCGTGTCTTCTCTAGGGACACGCTGAGAATGCTCCGATGGCCCGACTACTTCGCGGACCCTCCAAGTGACACCACTTCAGGGGACGTCAACGACCCGGACTTGGTGACCTTTGGCCCTACTCACCGGAACGGCCAACCGAAAGACTGGTGACAATCCAAGACGCCCCAAGGAGGGGATATGTCAGCAGCACCAGCAGCCAGCACGGGTCAACATCATCGAACTGGGTCACTCATCAACTGGGGATTCATCAAGATCGAGCCAATGACGGCATCACGCGGCGCCACAGGATTTGCACAGCGAACGCGGGATTGTCGTGGGCGGCTGGCTATCCGAACCATATCGGCAGTGCTGCTCGGCATGGCTGGGATGGTCGCCTCGGTCGGGGTCCAGGTGGCGAGCGAAACTGCTGTGGGTGCCGCCTATGTCTCGTCGTTCTCGATCAACGATCCCGGGAGCCTGTCCGGCACGAGCGGTCAGGCGATCACCCCAGTTGAGTTCATCGCGTCGAACGTTGACGCCAGCACTGGACCGGTGGCGACATCGATCAAGTGGACAGCGGGCCAGTTGCCCAGCGGTCTCTCCCTTTCTCCAGCCGGTGTTCTCTCAGGCACCCTCAGCGCATCGATTCCAGGTGGCCTTTATGACCTGCGGATCATTGCTTCTGAGAGGGTGACAAGCGGATCTCGTGGCCTGAAGAGCGTGAATTGTGTCACCACTGACCTCGCTACCAAGATCTCGATCTCAGGAGCTTCGGTATTTAGCTCGAACCAGACCACCATCGGCTCAGGGTTCAGTAATCCCTCTGGCGTGGCCGTCGACACCTCGGGCCATATCTTCGTGGCGGATTCCGGCAACAGCCGAATCGTCTCGATGAACGCCGATGGCTCGAACCAGACCGCTATCGGATCAGGGCTCAGCGACCCCGAGGGCGTGGCCGTCGACACCTCGGGCCATGTCTTCGTGGCGGATTCCGGCAACAGCCAAATCGTCTCGATGAACGCCGATGGCTCGAACCAGACCGCCATCGGCTCAGAGTTGCAACCCGTGGGCGTGGCCGTCGACACCTTGGGCCATGTCTTCGTGACAGATTTCGGCAACCGAATCGTCTCGATGAACGCCGATGGCTCGAACCAGACCACCATCGGCTCAGGGTTCAGCTATCCCATGGGCGTGGCCGTCGACACCTCGGGCCATGTCTTCGTGGCGGACTACCTCAATAACCGAATCGTCTCGATGGACGCCGATGGCTCGAACCAGACCACCATCGGATCAGGGTTCAGCAACCCCAGTGGCGTGGCCGTCGACACCTCGGGCCAAGTCTTCGTGGTGGACAACGGCAACAGCCGAATCGTCTCGATGAACGCCGATGGCTCAAACCAGACCACCATTGGCTCAGGGTTTAATAATCCCGAGGGTATGGCGATCGATGCCTCACATCATCTGTTCGTGGCGGAATTGACCAACACCCACATCGTCGCGATAAACGCTGGCTTCAGAATCCCTGACCAGTCGGTTCCGGGTGTTCAAGCCGGCCAAGCCGCCGCACCTACGCAACTTGAGAGCGAATCTGTCGACCCAAGCACCGCACCAAAGGTGACATCGGTCAAGTGGTTCGCTTCAGACCTGCCTGCAGGCTTGAAGCTCTCCTCAAAGGGAGTGCTCTCCGGAACTCCGAAGGTGCAACTACTTGGGACCTATTCGATCTACCTCACTGCCACCGAGACGGTGACGAAGGTGGTGGGCAAGGTCAAGACCGTCATTACTCGGGCGACATCACAAGTGCTTTCGGTCATCATCTCCTGACCCTCGCTGGTTCGTCATCACACCTGGCCTTCGCCGCGTAAGCGGCCTGTGGATGCCTGTCGCCGCTGATAAGTCTCTCTCAGCTCACTTCGGGCATCCTCGAGTAGTTGGCCAAAGATCAGTTGGCAGCACACTCGGACATCTCGTCACCGAACTCTCGAAGGTGCCAGCCGTCCCGCTGCCACCCTTTAATCCCTGACCAACCCGGCGCTGCCACAGCCAACAAATTCTCCCGCCACCTGGCCCACATCAAGCAAACGGCCCACTCGTGCGCTACGGTCCCAACGTCGTTCTGCCTTGCCGTCGAGATAGGGAGTCTCCATGTCCCCCCGCACCAGATCCGCGCGAACCCTCCGACTGGCCACGGCAACCGCAACCATTGGTGCCCTCCTCGCCCTTCCTTTGTCTTCCGCTGCCTCTGCAGCGAGCCCCACGGTCTCGGTGGGGAGCTACCCCTACGGAGTTGCTGTCAACCCCTCGACTAACACCGTCTACGTAGCCAACTTCGGCAGCAATTCGGTGTCGGTAATCGACGGCTCGACCAACACCGTGACCTCCACGGTCTCGGTGGGCAACGGCCCCTCCGGAGTGGCCGCCAATCCCTCGACCAACACCGTTTACGTCGCCAATGGTGGTGACAACTCGGTGTCGGTGATAGACACCTCGACCAACGCTGTGACCACCACGATCCAAGTGGGGAGCGGCCCCCGAGGAGTGGCCGTCAACCCTTGGACCAACACCGTCTACGTCGCCAACTTTTACGGCAACTCGGTGTCGGTGATCGATGGCTCGACCAATACCGTCACCTCCACGGTCTCAGTGGGGAACACCCCCTGGGCTGTTGCTGTCAATCCGTTGACCAACACCATCTATGCCGCCAACGCTGGCGGCAACTCGGTGTCGGTGATCAACGGCTCGACCAACACCGTCACCTCCACGGTCTCGGTGGGGACCAGCCCCTTCGCAGTGGACGTGAACCCCTCGACCAACACTGTCTACGTCGCCAACTATTCCGACAACTCGGTGTCGGTGATCGATGGCTCGGCCAACACCGTGACTTCCACGCTCTCAGTAGGGAGCAACCCCTTCGCAGTGGCCGCCAATCCCTCGACCAACACCGTCTATGTCGCCAACTCTTCCGGCAACTCCATGTCGGTGATCGATGGCTGGACCAACACCGTTACCTCCACGGTCTCGGTGGGGAGCAACCCCCGGGGCGTGTCCGCCAATCCCTCGACCAACACCCTCTACGTCGCCAACATTGACGGCAACTCGGTGTCGGTGATCAACGGCTCGACCAACACCGTCACCTCCACGGTCTCGGTGGGGGGCCAGCCCCGGGGCGTGTCCGCCAATCCCTCGACCAACACCCTCTACGTCACCAACTATTTCGGCAACTCCATGTCGGTGATCGATGGCTGGACCAACACCGTCACCTCCACGGTCCCGGTGGGGAAAAACCCTGCCGGAGTTGCCGTCAACCCGTGGTCTAATACCGTCTACGTCGCCAACTCCTCCGCCAACTCGGTGTCGGTGATCGATGGCTCGACCAACACCGTCACCTCCACGATCTCGGTGGGGGTCTGCCCCGTCGCAATTGCCGTCAACCCCTCGACCAACACCGTCTACGTCGCCAACTTTTACGCCAACTCGGTGTCAGTTATCGATGGCTCGACCAACACCGTGACCTCCACAGTCTCGGTGGGGACATCCCCTCGCGGAGTGGCTGTCAACCCCTCGACCAACACCATCTATACCGCCAACCTTGGCGCCAACTCGGTGTCAGTAATCGATGGCTCGAACAACACCCTGAAGTCCTCGGTCTCGGTGGGGACCAGCCCCTTCGCAGTGGACGTAAACCCCTTGACCAACACCGTCTACGTCGCCAACTCCTCCGCCAACTCGGTGTCAGTGATCGATGGCTCGACCAACGCCGTCTCCTCCACGGTCTCGGTGGGGAGTAGGCCCGAGGCTGTGGCCGTCAACCTCTCAACCAACACCGTCTACGTCGCCAACTCCTCCGGCAACTCGGTGTCGGTAATCGATGGCTCGACCAATACCGTCTCCTCCACGGTCTCGGTGGGGAGTAGGCCCGAGGCTGCGGCCGTCAACACGAGCACCAACACCATCTATGCCGCCAACGCTGGCGGCAACTCGGTGTCGGTGATCGACGGCCGGATCCTTCCCTCTGCCCCAAGAGTCAACTGATCCTTGGCCTCCAACGGCAGGCTGCATCTGTCCTGGAGCCCGCCGAGCCTCGGAGGGTCGATCAGCTACTACTGCGTGAGCGCCGCTCCCACATCTGGCTCGGCCGAGGTTGTCTGTGTTCCCGGCTACCGGCTCAGCGCCACCCTGAAGGGCCTGACCAACAGCACCACCTACTCGGTCAGCGTGACTGCTGTGAGTAGTTTCGGAACCGGATCTCCGTCGAGCCCACTCAGCCTGACGCCGAGTGCAGTGCTGCCGGGAATCCCGACCATCAGCTCGTCTTCGGTCGGCAATGGCTCAGCGCAGCTGACCTGGATCACACCAGCCGCTGGTGATGCTCCCATTTCGAATTACGAGGTCGTCACCACCAACGGCTCGACATCTGTGACCACGCTCTATGACGCCTCCACGAACTCAGCCACCCTGGGTGGCCTGACCAACGGCACCACCTACTCGGCCAGCGTGACCGCCGTGAGCAGCCTTGGGGCGGGATCTTCGTCGAACCCAGTGAGTCTGACGCCTCGGACCGTTCCCACCAAACCGAGGAGTCCGAAGGCCAGGGCAGGCACCAAGAAGGTGACCCTCAAATGGAGCGTGCCGCAATCGGACGGCGGTAGCGCCATCACCGGCTATCAGATCTACCAGGGCACGAGCGCCAGGCATGAGGCGGCAATTCCGGTGACCAATGGTCTGGTCACTTCCCTCAAATACCGCGTGACCTCACTCAAGACGGGGAAGAAGTACTACTTCGTTATCAAGGCCGTGAACGTGGCGGGATCGAGTCCCGCCTCGGTCGAGGTCTCGGCGACTGCGAAGTAGAGGAGCGAGCGAAGCGGCGTCTGGTAATCCAAAGCCAGAATCGATCGTTCTGACCCTTCAGCACGAAGCCTCTTGCAGCACCCCCGTGTTAGTGCTCCCTGTCTATTCAGGTATGGAACCCCTCATTCCTAGGGGGGAGGTTCATCCTTCGTGGAGGTGGTGGGAAGACCACCATGTCGCCTGACATGGGGAAATGCCTGCAGATCTGCTGCTCTACGCCTTTATTCTGCGCATAGGGATCCCGCCACGACCATTGTCGGTCGCGGGCCGCCCCGATAGTCAGAGGTGGGCTCAGGAAAGGATGAGCAGAGCCCAGAGGGCGTGCCGATGGCGCCGCGATGCTCGCTTCAGGTCCTTCTCGATGAGCGCCACCTCTGCGACTGCGGCCACTGCAAGGCGAGCCGTCTCCTTTGGGCTTGCCCAACCTGCTGCCCTGAGATCGGGCACCATCAGGGATGCGAAGTGTCCGTTCATCGTTACGACACGATCCCTGAGGTCGCCGTCAGCCCTTGCCTCGAAGAGGAAGGCCTTCGCATCTGCTCGGGACAAGCAGAAGTCGAGGTACGCAGCGATACCGGCAGCGATGCGATCGGCACCAGGCGCCATTGCGCCAATGGCTGCGTCAATGGCCGTCGAGGCCTTTTCGTGGAAGCGAATGTGGAGCTCCACGACGAAGTCCCTCCGGGTTGGGAAGTGGTGGAAGAAGGCCCCCTTGCTCATTGCGGCCTCCGCGACCACGGCGTTGGCTGAGAGCCCGGACCAACCAGGAGACTCCGCTGCGGCGAGCACTCGCGTGCCCGCGTCGAGGAGGGCGGTCCGACCTGGTTCAGCTGGCCTGGCCATCAGGACGCCTCGTCGGTTCCTGGAATCACCCACCGCTCCTTGGTCGCGGGGATGCCTGTCAGGAACTGCTCGACGTCGCTGAGCCACCGGGAGGGGAGCTCACCATAGGGCTCATGGCCAGTCGGGTAGCGGTGCAGCGTGACGCCCAGCGACTTGGCTGCAGCGCGCCCGTCGATGAAGACTGGGAGCACCGGATCGAAGCGTCCCCAGGTGAGCAGGGTGGGAACCTTCGGCGGCGGCTGATGGCGCAGGTCGTGCTCGGGCTCGGCGAAGGAGCGCCAGACTGCAGCGAAGATGTCTCTGCGAGCTGGCTGCTTGGCAATCGTCCCTGCAGTCGCAAGGGCACGGCAGGTGGTCTCGTTGCGTCGGCGCAGGTAGATGCGTGCCAGCGGCTTGGCCATTCGCTTCGCCACCGCTGGCCGTCCGAGACTCCGGCACACCCATCTCGTCAGGGGGTTCTGGGCGGTGAAGCCCCCTGGGGCGACGAGGACAAGGCCGGTAACGAGGTCTGGACGCTCCTTGGCGGCGCCGAGGGCTGCGAAACCTCCAACGCTGTTCCCTACGAGCACGAATGGCCCCCAGCCGTGCTCGTAGGCCAGCACGTCGAGCAGCCCGACAAGACCATCGCGATAGGACATCGCGCCTCTGAAAGTCTCGAGTTCCGGCATAGGACTCGACCCATAGCCAGGCCAGTCGACGGCCACGACGCGGCGCCCTGCGGCGAGCTGTTCCACGACGCCGTCGTAGTCACAAGAGGATCCAGGGTTGGCATGCAGAAGCACGACCGTGGGTCCAGTGCCTCTCACCTTGATGGCGAACGTGCCGAGGCGCGTGACAATCTGGCTCGAGGATGCAAGCGGCATCTCGTCAACATAACCGACCAGTTGGTCGGTTACCAGGGTCGCCCTGTCGACCCTGGAGCGGCAAGTAGGGCGCACTTCTTCGTGGGGTCTTGGCAAAAATGGGTGAACCCCTGGCGCTGCAGAGGTTTGAGTGACCCCACCGCATCACGTTCACACCGATTCGACCGAGTTTGCACACACCTGAGCGCCCTTGCCGGTTACCTGGACCGCACAGTGCCAACGAGGAGCATCAAGGCATACTCCTTGCATTTCTACATAGATCTAGTACGGTGCTGAACATGAGTGTTACCCGTATGCCGATCACCACTGCCTCCAACAAGGGAGTCTCCGCCCTTGCAGCTGCCGCCGAGTCCGAGAGAGTCATCTTGACCAATCACGGCCGCCCAGTCGCAGTCGTGGACTCGGCCGAGCGCATCGATGAGACAGTCCGCCAGGTTCGTGAGGCTACGTCCGCAGTGCTCGACTGGGCAGCGTCGCGGGTGTCGGAGCGAGGGGAGACCATGAGCTTTGAGGAGTTGTGCGCTCGTGCTGGCGTCGATGCCGCTGTCGTCGTGGCTCGATTCCACGCGCAGGCATCAGCTGGGGCGTGAGATCGGGCGAGCGCTTCCCTGACGATCAGGCGCAGATCGTCTTCAATGATGTCTTCTTGGAGTATCTCGAGACTTTGACCCCACCACAGCGTGAGCAGGTGCTGGTTGACGTCATCTCGCTGTGTGCCAACCCGGTCGGGAGTCACCCACTCTCTAACCGGAACAACAAGGACCAGCTTGCTGGCTGGAACACGATCGATGTGCTCCAGCGCGAGCACCGGGTCATCTTCGGGACCCGCATCGAAGACGGGGTTGGGGTGGTTGAAGTGCTCTGTGGCGGGCCGCGCCGCGCCGATGCTGTCTATGACATGGCCAACCTGTTGATCGCCACCGGCCGCCTGAGTGATGAGGAGGTCACAGAGATCTGGCAAGTCCTCGCGCTGCTCGACGTCGTGGCCGAACACGTCGGCCTCGATGGTTGGGACTTTCGCCCCCCGCAAGCGCCTCCGGGAATGGTGAAGGCGGCGGTCGCTGCTGGCCTCCTCAGCGCGGAGATTGCGAGCGCCCTGTCACTTGATGAGCTCGAAGCCGCCATGGAGGGTGGCTGGGCAGCCGATGGCCCAGATCCCGCAGCCGCACTCGCCGCAGCGCTGCGTCGATCTCGATCTGGGGTCGATGTCGTCGACGCCACGAGGGTTCTCTCCGGCCGCAACCGGGACCGATGCGACGTCTTATTGCCACGATCCCAGGTGCCCTGCATCCGCCGCAAGGGTCACCCTGGCCCCCATCGCTCTCGCCCGTAACACGACGCGGCGCCGAATCTGCGCCTGTTTGCACCGTCTCGCCTGGCCTACGGCAGGTCCGATACCGCCGGCGAAGGGTGCCGGAGTTGGCGGAGAAGTCGTCAGAGAGAGGCCCACGAGTGAGGCCTTTGAGGTGAAGACCGCTGCGCTCGGCCCACGGATCATCACTTCGGTCGGTCGGCCGTCATAATTCGTAACGGAACCCTGCTTATTTTGCTAGGACCCCTTCGTGGAGGTGGCGGGAATCGAACCCGCGTCCGCCAGAGCCGCAATGGGACTTCTCCGAGCGCAGCCGATCGAAAATTGTCGAGGTTGGGGGTCGATCGGCGACCGTCCCTTCCCGTAGTCAACTGAGGTGTCCCCCGTTCGCGGCTGACGCGCTCATGGGGTAAGTCCTGCAAGATGTCGCCCGATTTCCGATCCGCAGGACTGGGACCGGTCGGACGTCGCTACCTAGGCAGCGAGGCTGAGCTTGGGCTCGGCGTTTGTTTTTGTTTCCGGCTCTTTAACGTGGTTCCGGAGACCACGGCTCGCTTCTCCCACCTAGACGTCCAACGTCGAAACCGATCACCCCCGTGGTGCATTACCGGCTCGAATCTCAAGCCGATATGTTCATCGTACCTGCAA
>Ga0209499_1000393_pt1 | contig 32682 bp, 26 predicted proteins | sample C_130208_EF_Meta_FD_187306 | JGI IMG/M metagenome (GOLD analysis project Ga0209499, IMG submission 187306) | Freshwater microbial communities from Lake Croche, Canada to study carbon cycling - C_130208_EF_MetaG (SPAdes) (version 2) | ecosystem: Environmental > Aquatic > Freshwater > Lake... | reverse complement strand
GGAACGAAATGAATACTTGGGTAAAATTCTACGAAGAGGTCATGGGGTTTGTAAATTTTCTTTCGTTTGATGACAAACAAATCAATACCGAATATTCTGCTCTAATGAGTAAAGTAATGAGCAACGGCAACGGAAGAATTAAATTCCCAATAAACGAACCCGCAGAAGGAAAGAAAAAATCACAAATAGAAGAATATTTAGATTTCTATGGCGGACCAGGAATTCAGCATATTGCCATTGCAACCGATGATATTATTAAAACAGTCTCAGAGTTAAGGGCTCGTGGAGTCGATTTTCTTTCTGCGCCTCCTCATACTTATTATGAAGCAATTCCCGAGCGATTGGGTGTTCATATGGATATGATGAAAGAAGATATTAATGAGATAGAAAAATTAGCCATAATGGTCGATGCCGATGAAGACGGTTATCTTTTGCAAATTTTTACCAAACCAGTTCAGGATCGTCCAACTTTATTTTTTGAAATAATTCAGCGAATGGGCGCAAAAGGTTTTGGCGCAGGTAACTTTAAAGCGCTTTTTGAGTCAATAGAGCGCGAACAAGCATTAAGAGGAACATTGTAATTTCTAGATTTTGTTATAAAATTACCAAAATATAACGTTGTAGTAACAACATTTTTAATAAAAAAATGTTAAAGTTGATTTTTTAATGAGAATAAATCAAAAACTATGGTATCTTTGTTCAACAAAATTAAAAGGAGTGGTTTCCTTTAATTTTATATAAATTTTTCACAATTTATAGTTTTTGGTTGGTTAATAGTATAAAAACTCTGTCATTACTTGACGGAGTTTTTTTGTTTTTATACATTTGGAACAACTATTGCTTTACAGTTATTAAATTAACTAAAAAAAATTCAAAAAAATGAAAAGGTTATTTTTTCTCACATTGCTTTTTTTGACGGTAAGTTTTGATTCTCAAAAACAGACAGCTTATGATGTAGGCGAATGGTTTAAATTTAGAATTCACTACGGATTGGTAACTGCGGGTTATGCTACACTTGAGGTTAAAGAAGCAACAAAAAATAATAAAAAAATATATCATGCTATTGGACACGGTTATACAACCGGAATGTCAAAATGGTTCTTCAAAGTAGAAGATAATTATGAGTCTTATTTTGATAAAATTACAGGTAAACCCTATCAATATGTTAGAAAAATTGATGAAGGTGGTTACACCAAAGATCAAGAAGGATTTTTCAATCAAGATAAAAACACTATATTGGTAAAAGATTATAAAAATGATACCAATAAAACTTTTGCAACTCCTGAAAATATTCAGGATATTGTTTCTACGTTTTATTATCTTAGAAATCACCCAAGTGTAGCTAAATTAAAAGTAGGCGAATCCATTGTTATTGATATGTTCTTTGATGATGAAACCACAAAATTTAAGTTAAAATTTATTGGAAGAGAAGATTTAGATACTAGTTTTGGAGTAGTTCCCTGTATGATTTTTAGACCATTAGTGCAATCCGGAAGGGTATTTAAAGAACAAGAAAGCTTAACCGTTTGGATATCAGACGACGACAATAAATTACCGTTAAGAATAAAAGCCAGTTTGGCCGTAGGTTCTATAAAAGCAGATTTAGAATCGTTTAAAGGATTATCAAATCCATTTACAATTAAAGAACAATAAATGAATATAGAAACCACTCAATTAATTGAGAAACTAGAAAAAAAATTTGACGCTATAAATCAAAAAACCGAAACACATCTTGAAGGTTTACTTTGGTCAAAACCAATAACGTATTGGGATTATATTCAAACCGATGCCTTGCTAAATTTGCAAACTCAAAGAACTACCCTGCCCGATGAAATGGTTTTTATTATGTACCATCAGGTTAATGAATTATTATTCAAAATGATTTTATGGGAAATAAATCAAGTAACAACATGTGAGTTGCCAAAAACTTCTTTTTTTTCCGAAAGACTGATGCGAATTTCTCGTTATTTTGATATGTTAACCACATCTTTCGATATTATGGGCGATGGAATGGAAGTAGATCAATACATGAAATTTAGAAATACATTAACACCCGCAAGTGGTTTTCAAAGTGCGCAATACCGATTGATTGAATTTGCTTCAACCGATTTAATTAACCTAATTGATTTTCGATTTAGGGCTACTATTGATAGAAACACACCTTATTCCCATGCTTTTGAACATTTATATTGGCAAGCTGCAGGCAAGGACTACAAGTCTGGTGAGAAAAGTTTCTTGATTTTAGAATTTGAAAGAAAATATAAAGCCGAATTTCTTCGTAATATGGAAGAATATAATACCACTAACATTTGGCAAAAATTTAAAAGTTTACCAGAAGCCGATCAAAAAAATACCGATTTAATTTCGGCCATGCGCCATTATGACAAAACAGTAAATATTACTTGGGTTATGGGGCATTTGAATGCGGCCAAAAAATATATTGAAAGCGGACACGGAAATGGTGAAGCAACAGGCGGAAGTGATTGGAAAAAATACATGCATCCTAAATACCAGCGAAGAATTTTTTTTCCAGAACTTTGGAACGAAGAGGAATTAAAAAATTGGGGAGAAGATTGTTAATAGAATAAACAACTTGTATTGAGAAAAATAGCATTAATTTTTTTGGTTTTCTTAGCAGTAACTTCTTGTAAAAAAACCCAAGAAGAGTTTGTTGTTGACTCTGTAGAGCCTCAAAAACCAATTGTTGATTTCGGATTTCATTATGATGATTTTAACGTGTATTATGATACCATTCAAAGTCAAGATACATTTGAAAGAATTCTTAAAAAACAAAATCTGAATGGTAAAAAAGCTTCAGACATTATTAATGTAATCAAAGATTCTTTTCCAACAAGTGTTAGATTTAAAAGACCCTATGTTTGCCTTCGTTCCAAGGACAAATACAATAAACTACAATATTTAATATATCAACCAACTCGTTTGAATTATTACTTGATTGATTTAACAGATTCTATTGTTGGATACAATAAAACTAGACCATTAACTTTTAAAACTAGAACGGTTGCGGGCGAACTCACCGGATCACTTACGCAAACATTACGCAGTTTAAAAATTGAACCTACATTATCGGGACGATTGACTAAAGTATTTGCTTGGTCAATAGATTTCTTCAAATCCAGAAAAGGTGATAAATTTGCTTTAAGCTTTACAGAAAGATACATAAATGACACCGTTTATGACGGAGTTGATAGTCTGCGCGCTGCATTTTTTGAATATAAAGGCAAAAAAATCTACGCCTTTCCCTTTGTTCAAGAAAGAAATGGAAAAACAGATTACTATGATGAAAATGGAAAAGCACTAAAGAATTTCTTTCTAAAAGCGCCGTTGAAGTTTGTAAATATTACCTCCCATTTTTCTAAAAACAGATTTCATCCTGTGCAATTAATGTGGAAAGCTCATAAAGGAACCGATTATGCTGCACCAACAGGAACGCCAATAATGACTACAGCCGCTGGTGTTGTAGAACAAGCTGGTTATACGACTGGAAACGGAAATTTTGTTAAAGTAAAACACGATAAAACCTATTCCACCCAATATCTTCATATGTCAAAAATTCTCGTTAGACGTGGTCAACGACTGAAACAGGGTGAAATAATTGGAAAAGTAGGAAGCACGGGCTTGGCAACTGGACCTCATGTTTGTTACCGTTTTTGGCAAAATGGCGTTCAAGTAGATGCGTTAAAACTAAAACTTCCTAATTCTCAAGTTATGGAAGGAAGAAATTTACCTCGATTTAAAGAGCAAATCAGGTCTGTTAAACGAGAATTAGATAGTGTTGCTGAGGCAAAATTCAACAAATAATATTTTTGATTAAATAATTATTATTCTACTATATCGATTGCAAAAATTTTAGAGCAATAAAATACCAATCACATGAATTTTTCTATAATCTTTTATCTAATTTTGCTTTTCAAAAATTAAATAATGGCTTTACAAAATAGCAATCCAACAACAACTAATTCTTGGCAAAACTTAAAGAATCATTTTCTGAATATGGAAAATAATTCTATAAAGGAATTGTTTCAAAATGATTCCCAAAGAGCCACTAAATTTCATATTCAATGGAATGATTTTTTAGTAGATTATTCTAAAAATAACATCACAAAAGAAACATTAGATTTGCTTTTAAAATTAACAGAAGAAATCAATTTAAAAGAAGCCATTTCTAAATATTTTGGGGGCGACGCAATCAATCAGACAGAAAATCGTGCCGTACTTCACTCTGCTCTTCGTGCCCCAGAATCGGCAACTGTTTTAGTTGATGGAAAAAATGTAATGCCTGAAATTTACGACGTAAAACGAAGTATTCAAAAGTTTACCAAAGAAGTTACTTCTGGCGATAGAAAAGGATATACTGGAAAACCATTTACAGACATCGTAAATATTGGTATTGGGGGTTCCGATTTAGGCCCGTCAATGGTTGTAGAAGCATTACAATTTTATAAAAATCATTTAAATGTTCACTTTGCTTCCAATGTGGATGGCGATCATATCAATGAAATTATCAATAAAATAAATCCAGAAACTACCCTTTTTGTAATCGTTTCTAAAACATTTACAACTCAGGAAACATTAACCAACTCGCAAACTATTAGAACTTGGTTTTTGCAATCAGCAACGCAAGAAGATGTGGCAAAGCACTTTGTAGCAGTTTCTACTAATATTGAAAAAGTTACTGCATTCGGAATTGATTCTGCCAATATATTTCCAATGTGGGATTGGGTTGGTGGCCGTTTTTCACTTTGGTCTGCTGTTGGTTTATCGATAAGTTTGTCGGTTGGATTTGATAATTTCAATAAGTTATTGAAAGGAGCCAATCAAATGGATGAGCATTTTAAAAACGAATCATTCGATAAAAATATTCCCATAATTTTAGCTTTAATAAGCGTTTGGTATAACAATTTCTTTGGTGCCGAAAGTGAGGCGTTAATTCCATATTCACAATATCTTCAAAAGTTGGCTCCCTATTTACAACAAGGGATAATGGAAAGTAACGGAAAAAGTATTGGTCGTGACGGAAATCCGGTTAATTATCAAACCGGAACTATTATATGGGGAGAACCAGGAACCAATTCGCAGCACGCATTTTTTCAACTGATTCATCAAGGAACAAAGTTAATTCCAACTGATTTTATTGGATATGTTGATTCATTATATGGTAATCAAGACCACCATAATAAATTGATGTCCAATTTTTTTGCACAAACAGAAGCTTTATTAAATGGTAAAACGGAAGAGCAAGTTCAAGCAGAATTTGACCAACAAGGAATGACTAAAGACAAAGCAGATTATTTAAAACCATTCAAAGTTTTTACAGGAAATAAACCTACAAATACGATTTTAATTCAGAAGTTAACGCCCGAATCTTTAGGGTCCTTATTAGCTCTATATGAACATAAAATTTTCGTTCAAGGAATTATTTGGAATATTTTTAGTTATGACCAATGGGGCGTAGAATTAGGAAAACAATTGGCCAGTTCTATATTAGAAGAAATCAACGCTAAACAACTTAAAAAACACGATAGTTCAACCTCTTTTTTACTTTCACATTTCTTAAAAAGCAAATAATATCAAACCTCGTTCAAAACGGATGAGGTATTTTTATACTTTTTATATATATTTGTTAAAACAAAAATTAAATTTATATGTACCATTTTATACAAAAATTCCACTCAGGTTGGGCTTATCTAGCGCTTTTATTGTTATTTATTGCGTCTCTTAATTCATTAATAGGGTATTTAATTAAAAAAGAATTTACTCCAAAAGATAGAAAAATAGCTTTGTTTGCTCTTATCTCAATGCACATACAATTGTTAGTTGGACTTATTTTATATATTGTTTCACCTTATGGAAAAGAAAGCTTCGGATTAATGGAAGATGCTGCTTTAAGATTAACATCATTGGAGCATCCTTTGGTAAATATCATAGCTATTGTATTGATAACCATTGCTTGGTCAAAACATAAAAAAGCTACTACCAGTGAGACTAAATTCAAAGCATTATATATGCCATATATAGTAGCTTTACTTTTAGTGCTATCTAGAATACCTTGGAATTTGTGGTTTTAAAATTAAAACTGTAAATGATTTTCAGCGCATTTATAAACGCATTTTAAGGAATTAAATTTATAAAAGCTGCTACTTCAGTCAAATCAAATCCATTTTAAAATGAATAGACGAATACCAATAGTACTTTTACTCCTAGTAACTTCACTTGTTGGAACTACATTTTTTGCACAATCCTTGTTTTCTGGTAAAAAAATTCAGAAGAAAGTTGTAGTAGATTCTATTCTTAAAAAAAACAATACTGTTGAGAAAGAATTTACAACAAAAGATTCTATAATTCAACACCAAGGGAAGTTTAAACTCTTTAAAAAAAGCGCTCACGCCTCTTATTATGCTGATAAATTTCATGGAAGGCGAACAGCAAGCGGAAGACTATATAACAAAACTAAATTAACCGCGGCTCATAAATCATTACCTTTTGGAACTGTAGTAAGAGTAACAAACGAAGATAACGGGAAATCGGTTGTAGTTGAAATTACCGATCGTGGACCCTTTGTAAGAGGCAGAGAAATTGACTTGTCGAGAAAAGCTTTTTATACCATTGCTTCTAGTAGCGGTATGGGTTACATTAAAGTAACCTTAGAAATACTACAAAAATAAAATTACCACTTTTTAAACGGATTTAGACTAAGATAAGAGTTGTAATAGCGCTGATCTCCTGTAACTTCTGTGCCAAGCCATTCTGGTTTTTCTATCGATTCGTTTTCGTTTTCCAATTCGATTTCTGCCATAATTAAGCCCTCATTATCGCCGTGAAATTCGTCTATTTCTATATTGTGATTTCCCGATTTGACTTCGTAACGGGTTTTTTCAATCGTTCCTTTTTCACATAATTTCAAAAGTGATTTTGCCTCATCAACCGGTATTTCTTTTTCCCATTCCAATCGTGATGCTCCACTTTTATTGCTTATTCCTTTGATAGTAATATAACCTTTTTCGCCTTGAATTCGAATACGAACGGTTCGCTCTGGATGCGAACTCAAATAGCCTTGTGCAATGTCATTTTGAGCAAAAGCTTCCTCTTTAAAAACTAATGAAGTTACTAAATATTTACGTTCTATTTCTATCATAACTTAAACGAATATAAGGCATATAGCAATCTTAAATCTATTACAAACATAGCAAATCTTTTAGTTTATACGGGATATTTTTTAAATAGATCTTCATAGAGTTTTTACACAGATCTAAATAAAAGCAAGAAAGATTTTTAACTTGGTTTTTCTCTGTGCTATCTCCGTGTAACTTTTTGTGATCTACATATAAAAAAAATTGTATTGTGTCTCATCCTAAATTAAGTTTACCTATTTAATTCTAAAATTTATTTTTATCAAATCAACAAAACACTCGTCCTTTTTTTTACTTTTGTGTGAAATTTACATTCGCTTAACACAATATAATAAAGCGGTTCAGCAAACGTTATACCACAAAAAGGGAAATGAATAATACCAAAAAGGTTGTTATCTTAATTCTAGTAGTTACTATTATTCAATTGGCATTGTCTGTTTTTTCAAATCAGTTTATTTCTTATTATCCATATTTTAAAAATGTCAACCTACTTTCGGATGTTTTAATCAAGGAACAAATCAAAAAAAAAGGAATTAAGAAACAACATTTAGGCACTACCTATTCGGCAGATAATTTACCTCTGAACAACTTTGATGCCTACGAAAAGAAAGGCACTTTAGTACGTTTTAATGCCGATACCGTTTCGCCAGCACTTCAAAAATTCAATGAAAAACTGATTGCTTTATCGGAAGGCAAAAAAGTAAAAATCAGAATTGCTTGGTTTGGAGACAGCCAAATAGAAGGTGATTTTATTACGCAAGACGTGCGTGAGCAACTTCAAAATTATTTTGGCGCAAATAAAGGTGTCGGATATGTGCCCATAACATCTATTTCTTCCGATTTTAGACGAACTGCAAAAGTATTTACCACTGGTGATGTGACTGTTGATAATTTTAAAAAACAAGACCACATTGCCGGATTGTTTTTTTCGGGCTATTCGTTTTTCAGTAACAATTTAGATATTGATTTTAGAGATAATGTTCGAAAAGTCAATACGCAAATTACTCAGAAATGGTTGTTATATGGCAAAGGCGATTCGATTTCTGTGAAAATAAACGATTCCGTTCGAAAATATCCAGCCAATAAGGAGTTCAATAGAGTTTTATTAGGTAGTAGCGTTTCAAATAAAGCAAAGTTCACGGTATCTTCCAAGAAAACCCCTATTTTTGGGTTGAGTTCCGAACCCCAATCTGGAATTGTTTTGGATAATTTTTCTTTTAGAGGAATTACTGGAGTGGAATTAAAAAAAATAAGCAGCAATCTTTTATCCGAAATCAGTCAATCAGGTTATTATGATTTGATGGTATTTCAATATGGCGTGAATTTAATGTTCAAACCCAACGACACTAATTACGATTATTATTACCGTGGCATGCGACCGGTGTTGAAGAAGTTTAAAAATAATATGCCCAATACGGAATTTTTGTTGTTCAGTTGTTCCGATAGAGCGTTCAATTATGATGGCACTTGGAAAACGGCCGTTGGTATTGATTCGTTAATTCATACTCAGGCGAGATTGGCTAATGATACTGATATTCCGTTTTATAATTTCTTTAAATCAATCGGCGGCAACGGAACAATTGTAAAATGGGCTGACAGCACCATTCAATGTGCAAATAAGGATTATATTCATTTTAATTTTAGGGGATCCAAAATCGTTGCTAAAACCATTTTCAAAGCAATAATTAACGACTACAACAAAGCATTGAAGTTGAAACAAGCCCACAAGCCGATTGTAACTCAAAAAGTAATAGTGCCGAAACCAATTGTTGTAACCAAATCAATTCTAAAGGAAACGATTACTAAAAAAACCGATACTCCAAAAACACCAATAAACCAGCCAAAAATTATTGTGCCGAACAAATCCGTTTTAAAATCCACTGAGAAAAAAGTCGATACACTATGATAAATATTGATTGGAAAAGTGTTTTAAGTCAACTTCAGTATGATGTTCAAAATCCGTTGTTGTTCAACAATGGATTCTTCGTGTATTTTTTAGTGGCGTTTATTTTGTGTTATTATATTTTCAGAAAAAATTACAAACATCGAGCAATTGTTCTAACCTTATTTTCGCTTTATTTTTTCTACAAAGCCAGTGGTGCTTTTGTTGGAATTGTAATTCTTTCCGCTTTTTTCAATTACGGAATTTCCAATTTGATATTTAAAGCCAAGAAGAAAATAATCAAAAAGTCATACTTATTTTGGAGTATAATTATCAATTTAGGGGTACTATTTTACTTCAAATACACTGATTTTTTCATTGATATCATTAATAATTTTTCGCAGTTAAAATTTGATCCACTTCATATTTTATTACCTATCGGAATTTCATTTTTCACTTTTGAAAATCTGAGTTATACCATTGATGTCTATCGTGGCGAAATAGAACCTGAAAAAGGAATTGTAAATTATTTACTGTTCTTGTCGTTCTTTCCAAAATTAGTCATGGGACCCATAGTTAGAGCTAAAGATTTTATTCCGCAATTAAAGAAAGATTATTTTGTAAGCGATTCTGATTTTTCAAGAGGATTTTATTTAATTGTAACCGGATTAATCAAAAAACTTATCATCTCCGATTATATTTCAGTGAACTTGGTCAATTATGTTTTTGACGGTCCGAATCTTCATAATGGTTTTGAATGTTTGGTGGCGTTATATGGATATGCGATTGTGATTTATTGTGATTTTAGTGGTTATAGCGATTTGGCAATTGGGATTTCTAAATGGATGGGAATAACAATTCCGACCAACTTTATGTCGCCCTATCAAAGTAAATCAGTGAGTGAGTTTTGGAGAAGATGGCACATTTCATTGTCTAGCTGGTTACGCGATTATTTTTATATTTCGTTGGGTGGCAACCGAAAAGGAAAATTCAGAACCAATTTGAATTTATTTTTAACGATGCTTATTGGCGGATTTTGGCATGGTGCTAGTTGGAATTTTATCATTTGGGGTGCAATGCACGGAATAGGTTTGGTAATCAACAAACTATGGTCTTCACTTTTCGGAAAAATTAAAATCGTTCCAAAGTTTATTACCAACTTTATTTTTGGAATAATTACATTTCACTTTGTATGTTTTTGCTGGATTTTCTTCAAAGCAAGTAATTTAGATACCGCAATGCAATTCATACATCAAATAGTCTATCAATTCACCTTTGATGGTGCTTACGAGTATTTTGAAAATTACAAATACGTCATTATTATGATTACCATTGGGTATTTAATTCACTTGATTCCAGATAGTTTTTCGGATTTGGTAATAGAAAAGCAAAAACGTTTTCCTTTAGTGTATTATGTAGTTATAATGATGGGTTTCATCGCCTTGTATTCGTTCTTTAAAAGTGCGGAGCCTGTGATGCCAATCTATTTGCAGTTTTAGGATTAGCCACTGAGCATAGATTTTCAAAAAGCTCACCAAGGTTAACACTATTCTATAATCAATAGTTTTTACACAAGAATTCATTCCAAGTTTTTACAAAAGCATCTACAAAAAGATTGCCCTGTAAGGTATACCCTTCTTTAGAAAAATGCACTAAATCAGAACGTAAAAACTGTGTAGATTTCCAAATTTTAGCTCCTTCAGTACCTTTAGAAACATGGAATAAATCCCAATAGACTATGTTATTTTGATTGCAAAAATCAATTAAAGCGTCTTTAATGATTTCAAGCGATAAATTAGGCCTTAGTTTTTTATAATAAGAAACAGGTGGTGTCGTGAGAATGATACAAGCATTCGGAGAAATTAATCGCAGTTTATCAACCATAATTTTAACATCGACAAGAAATGAAGAGCAAGTCAAATTAGGATCTTGAGCTTCATTAGTTCCGAGGGAAACGATATAACAATCTGCTTTGAGTTTGTTCAATTGCTTCCAAAAACGAACCGTTTTATTGAAATCGGAATATTTAGCACCATTAGCACCAATACTGTGGTAAATTATACCGCTCGTGTTTGATTTTTCAAGTGAAGCTCCATAAAACTGAATAGTATCAGTGGTTGGAAATGTAAGTCGGAATTCCGAAGTGTTTGATTTTAATTGAAATTTAGCAAATTCTATAGATTTTGGATAACAAGTATTTTCACTTAAACTATCATTATATTCCAAAAGCAGCTCTGAAACTTTGCCACCCATAAATAAGCTCACTTTATCAAAATAATCTTTATATCCATTAATAGAGCGCAATTCTATATTGAATTCAGGGCTAATACTTTGCGATTCAATTCCGAAAGCAGAAACACCACTAGTGATTAAGGTGTCAATTCTTGCCACCCGATTGTTTTTCCAATTACTTTTAGAACTTGATGAAATATCGTATGGCGCATTCGTCTTGGCCACTTGATACGGAAATACCAACCCACGTCCGGCATTGCCAAAATAATTTTGTAATTCATTTCGAATCACTGATGTTTCAATATCGGCTTGAATATGCGAATCCCCAATATGAACAAACACAGCATTTTCTTTACTAAAATGTTTAATCTTATACAATTTCGCTAAAAGCGGATACAATGAATTCGGGTTTTCTAAAGTGTTTGCAGCGTAATTAATTTTGTTGAAAGCAGTTGAATCTATTTTATCAAACGGCCAATATTGCATTTTTTGCGCGTGAGATGACATCGCCAAAAGCGTTACCATAATAAAAGTCAAAAGAAATTTAATTGAGGACATAGATTAATATTCGGGGCTATCATTTTTAAAACCCATTGTAAATAGTTTTAACTATTTTTTGAAAGCAAAATAAAAACAAAAAGCCATTCACTAAAGAACGGCTTTGAGAATAATAAAGTATAAAATTATTTTCTGCTTGACAATTTAGATAGTAAGCGTAAAAACTCTACATAAAGCCAAACTAAAGTAATCATTAATCCCATAGCGCCATACCATTCCATATATTTTGGAGCTTTTTGAGCAGCACCTTTTTCTATTTGATCAAAATCTAAAAATAAATTAAGTGCGGCAATAATAATTACAAAAACGCTTATTCCGATACTCATTAAAGAATTTCCATAATGAACAGGTTGGTAGTGGATGAAAAAAGTAAGCACCCACGACAATAAGTAATAAAGTCCAATAGCTACAGTAGCAGCAATAACAATACTTTTAAATTTTTCGGTTACTTGAACAATGTTGTATTTGTACAAAGCAAAACAAACGAAAAAGGTTACAAAAGTTCCTCCAACAGCCTGCATTACAATTCCAGGATAACTTATTTCAAAAATAGCAGATAAACCTCCAATAAATAAACCTTCGGCTACCGCATAAGCAGGAGATAAATAAGTAGAAAGTTGCGGTTTGAAAGTAGTAATCAACACTAAAATCAGTCCTACAATAGCCCCGCCAATAGTTAAAAAAATTGGATTTTCGCCACTAATAGCCATATTCCAAGTTGCAAATGCTCCAGCAACCAAAAGCAATAAAAGGATAAAACTTTTGTTGATAGTTCCCGAAACAGTCATGGTTTGATAATCATCAATAATAACTGCATCATGAACCAGCGATGAGTTATTGAAAGTATTTGTTTTAAAAAACGGATTTTTTGAATTCATAATTTAAATTTATTTGTGCATCAAATATACTTTTTCTTTTTTATTTTTAAAAAAGATTGATAAAATATTAACTATTTTATGCTATAAAATTAATGTTATTTTTTAATAAACTTATAGTTTAAAACTTGATCATTACGCTCTACTTTTACAAAGTAAATTCCGCTTTGTAATTCGGAAACATCAACAGATTGAATACTTTGAGTGTTTTTTATGTTTCGTATCAAACTTCCATTGATTGAATAAATAGCTACTGAAGAAACTATTTCAGAAGTTCTATTTTCAATATTTAAGATGCTAGAAGTTGGATTTGGATATAAATTAATATCGTTCTGTAATTGATTAGTTTGTGATGATAATGCAATTGAAGATTCTAAATAATCGAGAATACCATTATTATTAGTATCATCATCATCAGGATTGTGATTGCCATTATAATCTTCATAAATAGTTAATATACCATCTCCATCATCATCATTATCTAGATAGTTTGGTATTCCGTCATTATCCGTATCTAGAACCACAGTTGAATTATTTTTATTAAAGACATATTCGAATGAAGTTAATACCATATCACCATCATCATCATTGTCAACAAAATTTGGTATTCCATCATTATCAGTGTCGTCATAAGCTAAATTTCCATCACTATTAGTATCTTCACTGGCAGTTGGAACAGCATCTAAATCATAATCATTATTACAATCTAAAACTGTTAAATTAATAGTGTAATTTGTAGTTCCATCTGTTGCTACAATAGTTTGGTTTAGTGCAGAAGTATTGGTGTAGGAACTTCCAGTTATTGGATTAGTTTGCGAAGATAAATCAATATTGCTACCATAAAAAACAACTAACGATGGCTCAGCTGGATTTAGAGCAGTTCTAATCAAATCAAGGTTAAACGCCACAAAACCATCTGTATCATCATCGCATTTAATGTATTTATAACTGCTATTATCTACAGGTAATTGAAATCTCCAACCTTCATTATGGGCAGTCCAAGCACCAGTATTTCTTCCTGGCGGTGTATATCCAACTGTTCCTGTGGCATCCATAATACCAACCATTGCAAGACCGCTATTCCATGTGCTACACAAAGGTTTGTCTTGAATTTGTGTATCCATTGTATTTAAAGTTTCATATAAAACCATTTGAAACGAACTTATAGCGGCATTGTTGCAACTAAATTGGGGGATATTATTAAAAATAACTACAAATTTTCTATAAGGCTCACTTCCAACAACTCCATAAGTAACGGATTGTACTATGGGCGGAGTTGCTACAACTGCATTATTAATATCGTGATAACAACCAAAAAAACTATTTAATGGCAATGTTGTATTGGGTATTTGTTGCGTTGCGTTTAAATTCCAAGGGGAAAATAAGCTAGCATTAGAGCTATTAAAATTTATGTAACCGTTAGAAGAAATAATTAGTTGATTATAATTGTTACCAAAAAAAGTAAAATTAAAACCGATTGGAATTATTGATGAATAAACATCATCTTGATTAAACGAAACATTAGCATTGGCAGAATACGTTTGAAAAGGAATTTGAGAAACGGTGTAATTTTGTGCAAAAATCAAACCAGTAAAAAGACTGCCCAAAAGGGTTAAAAAGTATTTTTTTGTCATAGTAGTTTTTTTAAAATTAGTAAAAGGTTTTATGATAATCTCATCATTGATTAAATAATCAATACTTAATGTTGAAAAAATTCATAAAAGAAATCATTTCAAATATATATAATTATTTAATACAAAATTGGTTTCAAACAAAAAACCTCACTTCAATTAAGAAACGAGGTTTTGTATATAAAATTGAATAGGAACTATTCTATCTCAGTAATTCTCAAAGTGTTCACCATTCCTTTATCTACAACTGGCATTGCAGCAAGATTGATAAGAATATCCCCTTTATTTACATATCCATTTTCTTTAGCAATTAGGTTGATGTCTTCTACAGTATCATCAGTGCTGACGAATTTATCATATAAGAAAGCATTAACTCCCCAAAGCAAATTCAATTGAGTTAAAATTCTTTTGTTTGAAGTAAACACTAAAATATGAGCCGCTGGACGCCATGCCGAAATTTGAAAAGCAGTATAACCACTGTTGGTCAAAGTAGAAATTGCTTTAGCTTTGATATCATTTGCCATTGTAGCCGCATGATAACAAATGGATTTAGTAATAAAACGTTTCGTTCTAACGTGAGGCGGATTTTGTGGCACAACAATCAGAGGTGAATCTTCCACAGCCTCAATGATTTGTGTCATTTTTTCAATTACTTGAACAGGATAATTTCCAACAGAAGTTTCTCCAGACAACATTACAGCATCCGCACCATCCATAACCGAATTAGCCACGTCATTTACTTCGGCACGTGTAGGGGTTAAACTAGTAATCATGGTTTCCATCATTTGTGTTGCCACAATTACCGGAATACGAGCTGTTTTAGCTCTATGAATTAGTTTCTTTTGAATTAAAGGAACTTCGTGTGCTGGAATTTCTACTCCAAGATCCCCACGAGCTACCATCAATCCATCACAAAAAGCAACAATTTTATCAATGTTTTCTACTGCTTCTGGCTTTTCAATTTTGGCTATAATTGGAATTTTATGATCGGAATGTTTAGCAATTAAATCTTGTAATTCTTCTAAATCAGCTGGTGTTCTTACAAAAGAAAGCGCAATCCAATCTACTTGTTGTTCGATAGCAAAAACAGCATCTTTAATGTCTTTAGCAGTAAGAGCAGGCAATGAAACTTTAGTATTGGGTAAGTTAACGCCTTTTTTAGATTTCAAAGGTCCACCTTGAATTACTTTACATAATACTTCTGATGTTCCATTTGTTTCTAATGCTTCAAACATTAATTTTCCATCGTCTAAAAGTATTTTTTCTCCCGGTTTTACATCTCTTGGAAATTCTTTATAGTTCATGTAGACTCTTTCAGCAGTGCCAGGAACATCCTCGGCAGTTTGAAAGGTAATACAATCGCCTGGGTTTACAACAACATCTTCTTTCATTACCCCAACACGAAGTTTAGGCCCTTGTAAATCGGCTAAAATAGCTGTCGTATATCCATATTCTAGATTCAATTCTCTTATGATGTCTATACGCTCTTTTACATCAGAATAATCGGCGTGCGAGAAATTGATGCGGAAGACATTTACGCCAGCATTAATCATGGCTTTAATAACTTCTTTTGAACTACAAGCAGGACCCAGTGTGGCTACAATTTTAGTCTTTTTTCTTGTTGACATTTGTATTAAAAAATTAAATTATTTTTAGATTTTATTTTGTCCTTATCTACGGTATAAACCATTTTTATTCCTTCGATACCACTTATTTTAGTTACAATTTCATTCCAGTCGATTTCGTTTGCTGCATTTTCAATTTTCAAAAAGAAATCAACTTTTTTATATTCTGGTAATAGATAAGCTAATGATGAAAATGAATTATTTGAATTAGAAAATAAATCGGTAATTAGATTATTTCCAGAATTTTCAACTTGATTTTTGTTTTGAACTAAATCCCAAGTAATGACTTGTTCTTCATCTTCATAAGTAAATCGCGAAAAAGAGGTTGACCCTTCTTTTACTTGTGATTGAACATCGAATTCATTTTTATGTAAACGAATTTCTATTTCACGATTTAAAAAATAAGCCAATCTATAGTCTTCCAATGTTGTGTGAATAGCGATTAAATGATAATCTTCTTCTTCAAAATCTTCAATATATATTTTATGAATAGCCATTTATTGCTAAAATAAGTAGTAAAGATAAGATTTATAAGTAACAAAACACCAGCAAAACATTAGATTAACGTAATTTTATAAACGAAATCGTTGTAGTTTTTAGGAATTCAATTTATATTTTGTTAATTTTTTCTTGAAAAGCAAAATAAGCACGTTTGGCAGCTATTTCCTCTGCCTTCTTTTTAGACGTGGCTCTTGATTTGGCAATTACCTTATCATCAATACTTAATTTAACTCCAAAATATTTTTGACCGTCGTTTCCATTATCATCAAAAACGTCAAAATAAAATTGCTTTTTCTCTTTTTGACACCATTCAATTACCAAACTTTTATAACTAATTACCTTCCCTTCCAATCGAGCAATATCTACATAAGGCGTGATTACTTTTTTTTTGATAAAAGCTTCACAACCAAGATACCCTTTATCAAGAAATATGGCGCCAACCAATGCTTCAAAAATATTACCGTGAATATTTTCTCCAAAATGAGTTGAAGGCACTTTACTGTCAACCAAATCAACTAAATTCAAGTCACGACCCAATTCATTCAAGTGTTCTCTACTAACAATTTTGGAACGCATTTTGGTCAGATATCCTTCATTTCCAAGTGGAGCCTCGTTATATAAATGAGCTGCAATAACAGAACTTAAGATAGAATCGCCAAGAAATTCTAGCCGTTCATAGTTTAAAGGGTTTCCTTTTTCATCTGTTTTATTGGATGACCGATGGGTAAATGCTTTTTCGTAATATAGTATGTTGGTGGTTTTAAATCCAATAATCTTTTCAACAGCAGCAAAAAAATTCCCGCCTTCGGTAGAACGGGAATTTTTTAAAAATATATTTTTAAGTAATCGCATGAAAACTTAGTTTTCTAATTTTTTAAACAACACACAGGCATTGTGTCCGCCAAATCCAAAAGTGTTACTCATAGCAACTTTTATGTCTCTTTTTTGAGGTTTGTTTAGTGTCAAATTCAATGATGGATCAATGTTTTCATCAACAATAGTGTGGTTAATTGTAGGAGGAATAATTCCATTTTGCATGGCTAATATTACGGCAATTGCTTCAATGGCACCAGCAGCTCCAAGTAAATGACCTGTCATAGATTTTGTTGAATTAATATTGATGTTTTTAGCATGAGCACCAAAAACGTGACTAATGGCTTTCAATTCGGCAACATCTCCAAGAGGAGTTGAAGTTCCGTGAGTATTAATGTGATCAACCATTTCTGGAGCCATACCCGCATCACGCAAGGTATTTTCCATCACTGCAATAACGCCAATTCCTTCTGGATGTGGAGCTGTTAAATGATAGGCATCCGAAGACATTCCGCCACCGCCAACTTCACAATAGATTTTTGCACCACGCGCTTTAGCATGTTCATATTCTTCTAAAACAATAGCACCCGAACCTTCTCCTAAAACAAATCCATCACGTGTTGCATCAAACGGACGCGAAGCTGTTTCTGGACTTTCGTTTCTTGTTGACAAGGCATGCATTGAATTAAATCCACCCATTCCGGCAATGGTAACTGCTGCTTCAGAACCTCCGGTGACGATAACATCACACATTCCTAAACGGATATAATTAAAAGCATCAATCATGGCATTGGCAGAAGATGCGCAAGCAGAAACCGTTGTATAATTTGGCCCCATATAGCCATTTCTCATAGAAATATGAGCAGGAGCAATATCGGCAATCATTTTTGGAATAAAGAATGGATTAAATTTTGGAGTTCCATCACCTTTGGCATAATACATCACTTCTTCTTGAAAAGTTTCTAATCCTCCAATTCCAGCACCCCAAATTACACCTACTCGGTGTTTGTTTACATTATCATGAGTAATTCCGGCATCTTTAATAGCTTCATCACTTGATGCTATTGCATAATGTGAAAATTTATCTAAACGACGAGATTCCTTACGATCCATGTAATCTTCAATGTTGAAGTTTTTTACTTCACAAGCAAATTTAGTTTTATGCTTTTCTGTATCGTAATACGTTATTGGAGCAGCACCACTTTTACCACTTATCAAGGCATTCCAATATTCTTCAATGGAATTACCTATGGGAGTTAAAGCTCCAAGACCAGTTACAACAACACGCTTTAATTGCATATAATTTTTTTTAAATATCGTTTAAACAAATAATACCCTATTGTCTTTATTATATAAGCTTAAAGAGACAAGGGTATTTCAATATAGTGTGATTGAATTTCAATCAAAAATAGTCTAATTTTCAAAAAACAATAAAAACCCGTACACAAATGTTGCATACGGGTTATTTACTTTATTATTTTTTTGCTTCTTCGATGTAAGAAATAGCTTGACCTACAGTAGCAATGTTTTCTGCTTGGTCGTCTGGAATTTGAATATCAAATTCTTTTTCGAACTCCATAATAAGCTCAACAGTGTCTAATGAATCCGCTCCTAAATCGTTTGTGAAGCTTGCTTCTGTTACAACTTCATTCTCGTCAACGCCTAATTTGTCTACGATAATCGCTTTAACTCTTGATGCAATGTCTGACATAATCTTTAATTTTAAAATTTTAATTGTTGGCAAAAATAAAAAACTTTATCTTAAAATCACCTTTTAGTTAATAAATGTGACAACGAAATTAAAAAAATTATTTCACAAAGAACTATTTTATATGATTTATTATTCTTTTTTTTGTGTAAAATTTACAACTGCTTTGATAAAAAAAATAGTATTATTCGCTTCTGGATCGGGTTCTAACGCCGAAAAAATTGTCTTGCATTTCTTTGATAAAGAATCTGCTAAAGTAGTTCAAATTTTTACTAATAATCCCAATGCAAAAGTAGTAGAGAGAGCCAAAAATTTAAAGATTCCAACTCAAACATTCAATAAACACGAGTTAAATGAAGGAAAAGTTTTAGAAAAACTAAACGATATTCAACCCGATTTGATTGTTTTAGCAGGATTTTTATGGAAATTTCCAGAACATATCATCAAAGAATACCCGAATAAGATTATAAACATCCATCCAGCATTATTACCAAAATATGGAGGAAAAGGGATGTACGGAATGAATGTGCACCTAGCCGTTTTAGAAAATAAAGAAAAAGAAACCGGAATCACAATTCATTATGTAAACGAACAGTATGATGAAGGTGGAATTATTTTTCAGCAATCCGTAAATATAGAAGATTGTAAATCTGCTGACGGAATAGCTGAGAAAATTCACGTTTTAGAACACTTCTATTTCCCTCAAGTAATTGAAAAACTCATAACTCATAACTCATAACTCCTAACTTTGAACTCATACCAAGTCCACATCTATACCGACGGCGCCGCTAAAGGAAATCCCGGAAACGGAGGGTATGGCGTAGTCATGGAATTAGTTGGAACTCCACACAAAAAAGAATTCTACGAAGGTTTTCGGTTAACAACTAACAACAGAATGGAATTATTGGCTGTAATTGTTGGCTTAGAAAAACTAAAAAATCCAAATAGGAAAGTACTGGTAGTTTCCGATTCTAAATATGTGGTGGATTCTGTGGAGAAAAAATGGGTGTTAGGTTGGGAGAAAAAAGGATTTTCCAATAGAAAAAACTCCGATTTATGGAAACGATTCTTAAAAATTTACCGCCAACACCAAGTCGATTTCAAATGGATAAAAGGACACAACAACCATCCTCAAAACGAACGATGCGATGAATTAGCCGTTTACGCCTCGGGTTTACCCAATTTATCGATTGACGCTTTTTATGAAAATGAAGAGACGAAGTTGTTCTAAAAAAACCGTGCATTTTCAAAGTCCCTTAGTTTAGTAACACATCAAAAAATCTCTGTGCATCTCTGTGCCTATCTCTGTGTACCTCTGTGTAACAAAAAACAGGCATTAATTTCTTAATAGGGAATAAAATCAAGCTGTGACCTTGATGCTAATTTAGCAAAACCTCTATACTACTTTGCCGCATTGAACCTTTGCTACTCTGCGACTAAAAGTTTATCTTTGCTCCTTTAATATGAAAACGCAAAAATGAACAAACTTTTAATAGTAGGAACGGTTGCTTTTGATGCTATCGAAACGCCTTTTGGAAAAACAGACAAAATTTTAGGTGGTGCAGGAACTTTTATTGGACTTTCAGCTTCCCATTTTAATTTACAATCCGCTATTGTTTCGGTAGTTGGTGATGATTTTCCACAAGAATATTTAGATTTATTAACGGCAAGAAACATTGATATTTCTGGTTTAGAAATTGTTAAAGGTGGGAAAACCTTCTTTTGGAGTGGTAAATACCATAACGATATGAATTCAAGAGATACCTTGGCTACCGAATTAAATGTTTTGGCAGATTTTAATCCAATCGTACCAGAAAACTTCAAAAATGCCGATGTAGTAATGTTAGGAAACTTACATCCCATTGTGCAAACTGGAGTTTTAAATCAAATGACAGCCACACCTAAATTAGTAGTTTTAGATACTATGAACTTTTGGATGGATTGTGCCTTACCAGAATTGTTAGACGTAATCAAACGTGTAGATGTAATTACCATCAACGACGAAGAAGCACGTCAGTTGTCTGGAGAATATTCTTTAGTAAAAGCCGCTGCTAAAATCCACACAATGGGACCAAAATATGTGGTGATTAAAAAAGGAGAACACGGTGCTTTAATTTTCCATAACGAACATATTTTCTTTGCACCCGCATTGCCACTGGCCGATGTATTTGATCCAACAGGAGCTGGAGATACCTTTGCAGGAGGATTTGCAGGATTCATCACGCAACAAGGAGACATTTCTTTTGAAACGATGAAAACCGCTGTAATTCAAGGATCCAACTTAGCTTCCTTCTGTGTAGAAAAATTTGGAACAGAGCGCATGTTAGAGTTGACAGAAGCCGAAGTGAAAAATCGTTTGAAAGTATTCAAGTCTTTAACACAATTTGAAATAGAATTATAATAACTTTATGCCTCGATATTTTCGGGGCATTTTTATTATAAAAACTAATATGGCCACTGATTCACAGATTACAATTTAAAAAATAATAAGTTATATCAAATACAAACATGATTCATGATGTTTTAAAGCTTGCTTAAAAATAAAAATCTGTGAATCTGTGGCTATTAAACACAACTAAACTACAACTACAATGAGTGACGCCATTAAACACGAATGTGGAATTGCACTTTTACGATTAAAGAAACCGTTAGCGTTTTACAAACAAAAATACGGTTCGGCTTTCTACGGAATACAGAAAATGTATCTCTTAATGGAAAAGCAACACAACCGAGGACAAGACGGTGCTGGTTTTGCTTCTATTAAATTAGATGTTGAACAAGGCGAACGATACATCAGTCGAGTTCGATCTAATGATGCGCAAGCCATACAAGATGTTTTCAAGCAAATCAACGAACGCATTAATGAAGAATTAGCTTCTCATCCTGAATATGCTGATGATGTTGCCTCACAAAAAGCCAATATTCCTTATATCGGAGAATTGTTTTTGGGGCATGTTCGCTACGGAACTTTCGGAAAAAACAGTATTGAAAGCGTACATCCTTTTCTACGTCAGAACAATTGGATGCACCGAAATCTTATTGTTGCAGGAAACTTCAACATGACCAACGTTAAAGAACTGTTTAATAGTTTGGTAGAATTGGGGCAGCACCCTAAAGAAATGGCGGACACCGTTACCGTAATGGAAAAAATCGGACATTTTTTAGATGATGAGGTTACCGATTTGTACCAAGAATGTAAAAACAACGGCTTGTCTAAAAGAGAAGCTTCACCTATAATTGCAGAAAAATTAGATATTGCTAAAATATTAAAACGCGCTTCCAAAGGTTGGGATGGGGGCTATGCTATGGCCGGACTTTTTGGTCATGGAGATGCCTTTGTATTTAGAGATCCTGCTGGAATTCGTCCTGCCTATTTTTATGAGGATGATGAAATTGTTGTTGTGGCCTCAGAACGACCAGTGATCCAAACCGTTTTCAATGTTCCATTTGAAAAAGTGCAAGAATTACACCCTGGAAATGCCTTAATCATTAAAAAGAATGGAAAAGTTACTGAAGAAGAAATAATTGTTCCAACAGTTAAAAAAGCCTGTTCTTTCGAGAGAATTTATTTTTCAAGAGGAAGTGATGCCGAAATTTATCAAGAGCGGAAAAATTTAGGAAAACTTATTCTTCCTGCTGTTTTGGAAGCTATTGAAGACGACACCGATAATACCGTTTTCTCTTATATTCCAAATACAGCCGAAACTTCTTTTTATGGCATGGTTGAAGCCGCACAAGATTTTTTAAACCAAAGAAAAAATCAGTTCATTCTTGATAATAGAAAGACATTAACTAAAGAAAAATTAGAAGAAATACTTTCTGTAAAAATAAGAACGGAGAAAATCGCTATTAAAGATGCCAAACTAAGAACATTTATAACAGATGATAAAAACCGTGATGAATTAGTAGCACATGTTTATGATGTTACTTATGGCGTAATCCAACCAACCGATAATTTAGTGATTATTGATGATAGCATTGTTCGCGGAACCACTTTAAAAATGAGCATCATCAAAATGATGGATCGATTGAATCCAAAACGAATAGTGGTAGTTTCTTCGGCGCCCCAAATTCGTTATCCAGATTGTTATGGAATTGATATGGCAAAGTTGGAAGGATTAGTGGCATTTCAAGCAGCAATAGAACTATTAAAAGAGCGAAATTTGTATCATATTGTAGACGACGTTTATAAAAAATGCAAGACGCAAGAGCATTTAAACGACGCGGATGTAGTCAATTACGTTACAGAAATCTATTCGCCATTTAGTGATACCGAAATATCAGATAAAACGGCACAATTATTAACTTCAAGCGAAATAAAAGCGGAGGTGAAAATCATTTTTCAATCGGTAGAAGATCTTCATAGTGCCTGTCCTAAGAATTTAGGCGATTGGTATTTCACCGGCGACTATCCAACCCCGGGCGGTAATCGGGTTGTAAACCGAGCTTTCATGAATTTTTACGAAGGAAAAGATGCGAGAGCCTATTAAAAATGAGCATTTATAAAATATAAAAAACCCAGTTACTGAACTGGGTTTTGAATTTTCAAAAGAAAAATTATTTTGCTTCGTTATATCTTCTTGTCACTTCATTCCAGTTAATTACATTAAAAAACGCTTCTATATAGTCTGGACGACGGTTTTGATAATGCAAGTAGTAAGCGTGTTCCCATACATCCATTCCTAAAATTGGAGTTCCGCCGCAACCAACGCCCGGCATTAAGGTATTGTCTTGGTTTGGAGTTCCACAAACTTCTAGTTTTCCGTCTTTCATACAAAGCCAAGCCCAACCCGAACCAAATTGAGTGGCACCCGCTTTTGCAAAAGCCGCTTTAAATTCGTCAAACGAGCCCAAATCTTTTTCAATTGCCGTTAATAAATCCCCTGATGGCAATCCGCCCCCATTTGGCGACATAACGGTCCAAAATAAATTGTGGTTAAAAAATCCACCTCCGTTATTTCGAACAGCCGCTTTGGTCATATCCAAATTTTTCAGAATTTCTTCAATAGATTTTCCTTCCAAATCGGTTCCTGCAATGGCAGCATTTAAGTTGGTAGTATAAGCATTATGATGTTTTGAATGGTGAATTTCCATTGTTCTTGCATCAATATGTGGTTCTAACGCATCGTAAGCGTAGGGTAATTGTGGTAATTCAAAGGCCATGATATTTTTGTTTAAATTAATATTAAAATTGATTTCAAATTTATACATTTATCTTTGTAAAAGAAAATACTTTTTTTATAAAATTACATTGAAAAAAACAATAATTCTAAATGTATAGAAATGCTAATATCAAAAATCAAATGAGCAAACCCGCTTTCTCCATATATGAAGCTTCGGCAGGATCTGGTAAAACCTATACTTTGGTAAAAGAATACCTCAAAATCATTCTATTATCCCATAAAAATGATGCTTACAGAAACATCCTCGCCATTACGTTTACCAACAAAGCGGTGCACGAAATGAAAAGTCGTGTGGTAGAAAGTCTGTCGGAATTTGCCAAAGACAACCCATCGGATAAGGCATTACAATTGATCCAAGTAATTCATGGAGAAACTAAATTAAGCTTGAAAAGCATTCAAGAAAAAGCCCAAAGCATCATTAAAAACTTAATTCATAATTATGCTGCATTTGATATTTCTACGATAGATAAATTTACGCACAAAGTCATCCGTGCTTTTGCTCATGATTTGAATTTACCCATCACTTTTGAAGTTTCGTTGGATACCGAAAGTATTTTAAATGAAGCCGTTGATGCTATAATTGCACAAGCTGGAGAAGACGAAACGCTGACCAATTTACTCGTAGATTTCACAATGGAAAAAACTGACGATGATAAAAGTTGGGACATTTCTAGAGAAATTATGGATACGGGCAGGATGATTTTAAACGAAAATAACCGCGAAGAAATCACCCATTTCAATAATAAATCGATTACCGAATTTGTAGAAATTAAAAATAAACTTGTCGAACTTTCTAAAGAAATTGAAGATGAAACAGTTGCTTTAGCAAATGAAGCCTTGGAATTAATTGACAAAAATGGAATTGATTTAAAGTCGTTTTCCGCAGGTCATTTTCCCAGACATTTGTTGAGTATTCACGAACGAAAATTTAACCCCGCGAATAAAATGTATCGTGAAGTAGAGGATGTAAAAGTCAATAAAACTGCTAAAGATGCTGTAATAATTGAATCCATAATTCCGAAACTTTTAGAGCTATTAAAGACTATTTACTCCAAATTTGAAAAATGCAATTTTTATGAAGCATTTCTAAAAAACATAACGCCACTTTCGTTGTTGAATAAGGTAAGTAATGAATTAGCGAAAATTCAAAAAGAGCAAAATATTCTTTCTATTGCCGAATTTAATAAATTAATTAACGAGCAAATTCAGAACCAACCTGCGCCTTTTATTTATGAACGTTTGGGCGAACGATACAAGCATTTTTTTATAGATGAATTCCAAGACACTTCCGAAATGCAATGGCAAAATTTAATTCCGCTTATTGATAATGCTTTGGTAAGTGAAGATTTACAAGGTGAAAGAGGTTCGTTAATGTTGGTTGGCGATCCAAAACAATCCATTTACCGATGGCGTGGTGGAAAAGCCGAACAATTTATCGAATTAAGTAAAGGTAAAAACCCATTTAATGTTGGAAAAAGAGCGGAACATTTAGAAACCAATTACAGAAGCTATTCCGAAGTTATAGATTTTAATAATAATTTCTTCCAATTTCTATCTAAAGAATTTGAAAACGAAGATTACAAAGACATGTATTTGCATCACAGCCATCAAAAAACAAATAGTAAAAAAGGCGGATTTGTTTCGGTTTCATTTATTCCAAAAATTGACGAAGCAGATGAAGACAGTTCGGATAGAAACGAATTGTATTTGGAAGCAACGTTCCAAAAAATTGAAGCATCAAAATCAAATGGTTTTCGTAATAAAGACATTGTAGTTTTAACGCGCAAAAAATCCCAAGGAACAGCCATTGCAAATCATTTAACTGAAAATGGAATTCCAATTTTGTCTTCAGAAAGTCTGTTGATTGGCGCTTCTACGGAAGTACAATGTATAATTCACATTTTGCGCTATTTGAAAAACACTAATGACCTAGAAGCAAAAGCCAATTTCTTATATTATTTAGCCAACAATCAGCAGGATAAATTACCCATTCACGATTTTATTTTTCAAGGAATTGAACAAAATAAAGAATGTGAATTTCAAAATTGGCTTTCTCAATTTGGTTTGGAATTTTCGTTTGAAAACAGCAGAAAAAAATCATTGTATGAAGCCACAGAAATTATTATTTCTAAAGTGATTCCAATGGCAAAGCGAAATGCATATGTACAATATTTTTTGGATATTGTTTTAGAACGCGATATTAAAAACCAAGCAGGAATTTCCGATTTTTTAGACTATTGGCAGAAAAAGGCAGAAAATTTGAGCATTCCCTCTCCAGAAGGGAACGATGCTGTTCGAATTATGACCATTCATAAATCTAAGGGTTTGGAATTTCCGGTGGTGATTTTCCCCTTTGCCGAAGAAGATTTTAGCAGGGGTCCGAAAGAAAAAATTTGGCTCAATGCTGATGAGGAAGTCATTGGATTGCCCAAAGCATTGGTCGATAAAAGCAGCAAAGTAGAAGGTTATGGCAAGGAGGCAAAACAAATTTACAATCAGAAAAAGCAAGAAGATTTATTAGATACGGTGAATGTGTTGTATGTTGCTTTAACGCGTGCTGAAGAACAATTGCACATAATTTCGGCAATGAATATTAAAAGTGATGGAACTTTGCCTAATAATTTATCATCATTTTTCATTGATTTTCTCAAGAAAAAAGGTTTTGAAGAAACCATTCATAATTATGAATTTGGTCAACCCAAAAAATTATCTCTTGACACTAAAATCGAAAAAATAACACAAGTAATTCCGCAACTAGAATCTACTTTGAATTCAAAAAGCATCAGAATTGCCCAACGAGAAAGCGTGATGTGGAATTCCAAACAGCAAAACGCAATTGAATATGGAAATACCATTCACGAAATTCTGTCTTTCATAAAAACAAAAAGGGATATTGATTTGGCACTATCAAGAGCCATCGAAAACGGTTTAATTGTTATTTCTAAAAAAGAAGAAGTTACAAATACCCTGAACGAAATTGTGAATCATCAAGATTTAATTGACTTTTTTGCAGACGAAACCAAAGTTTTAAATGAGCAAACCATCATTCAAAAAGAAGGCAACTTGGTAAAACCCGATAGAATGGTGCTGAATTCTAATAATGAAATTTATTTATTGGACTATAAAACGGGTTCGCATAAACCAAAACACAAAGCACAACTAGAAAATTATCAAAATGCCATTGAGGACATGGGATATAAAGTAGTTAAAAAAACACTTATATATATAGGAGAAGGGATTGAAATTGTAAATTTGTAGAAAATAAAAAAATAGAAGAATGATAAAAGATTTTGAATTGGAGTAAATATAAAATCTTCATAACTTAGCCTCTTGGTGGTAAAAAAACTAAAATATGTACGGAAAAATCCAACAACACTTACAAAACGAATTAAAAACTATTGAACAAAACGGTATTTTCAAAAAAGAACGAATTATTACTTCACCACAAGGTGCTGAAATTACCGTTAATGGCGAAACCGTTTTAAACTTTTGCGCTAATAACTATTTAGGATTATCATCCCATCCAGAAGTGATTCAAGCCGCTAAAGATGCTTTAGATTCTCACGGATTCGGAATGTCGTCTGTTCGCTTCATTTGTGGAACTCAAGATATTCACAAAACTTTAGAAAAAAAGATAGCCGATTTTTATGGTACGGAGGACACTATATTATATGCCGCTGCATTTGATGCCAATGGCGGAGTTTTTGAACCTTTGCTAGGAGAAGAAGATTGTATTATTTCGGATTCTTTAAACCATGCCTCAATTATTGATGGAGTACGTCTATGTAAAGCAGCGAGGTATCGTTATGAAAATTCCAATATGGAAGATTTAGAGAATCAATTAAAAAAAGCGGTTGAAACAGGACATCGTTTCAAGTTAATTGTTACAGACGGGGTTTTCTCAATGGACGGATTGGTAGCTCCATTGGATAAAATTTGTGATTTAGCCGACAAATACGATGCTTTAGTAATGGTTGACGAATGTCACGCAGCGGGGTTTATTGGTGCCACAGGCAAAGGAACATTAGAAGCAAAAGGTGTAATGGGAAGAGTGGATATTATAACAGGAACATTAGGAAAAGCATTGGGCGGTGCCATGGGCGGCTATACTACGGCTAAAAAAGAAGTGATTGAAATTTTACGTCAGCGTTCACGTCCTTATTTATTTTCTAATTCGTTAGCTCCAGCTATTGTGGGCGCTTCTATTAAAGTTTTTGAACTTCTAGAAAAAGACACTACATTAAGAGATCAGTTAGAATGGAATACCAATTATTTTAAACAAGGTTTAAGAAATGCTAGAATTGATTTTATTGACGGCGATTCAGCAATAGTTCCCGTAATGTTGTATGATGCTAAATTATCTCAAATAATGGCAGATGAATTATTGAAAAAAGGAATTTATGTAATCGGATTTTTCTACCCTGTTGTGCCTAAAGATAAAGCGAGAATTAGGGTACAACTTTCGGCAGCACATACAAAAGAACATTTGGATTGCGCAATAAACGCATTTACCATAGTAGCAAAAGCGTTACAAGTGATTTAAATTTATTTTTTAGAAATATTACGAATTGTTATATTATTCATAAATTTTAATATTTCAATTTTGTTATTAAAATTAATACATTTACTTTTGCAAGATTAATAATAAATCTAACAAGTTAAGTATGAAACATCTTAATAAAATAATTGTTTTATTGATGCTATTGGGAATGAGTTCTCAAGCTCAAGATAGTGACAATCCTTGGGCTATATCTTTTGGAGTAAACGCAGTTGATGGGAGCAGAGTAAGTGCTGCTTCAAGTATTAAAAATCAATTTTCTCAGTATTTTGATCAAAAAGAATACTGGAGCGTATTGCCTTCAGTATCTTCGTTAACCGTATCAAAATACGTAGGAGATAATTTTTCATTTGGGTTAACAGGTTCTGTTAATAAAATATCCAAATTTGTTGGAGATAGACAGTATGATGAAAATTCAGGCATTTCAACTTATCCTGTAGCAAAAACTGATTTAACGTATTATGGGGTTGATGGAGTTATTAAATACAGTTTCATGAGCATGATAAAATCTAAAGTAATTGATCCTTCTGCTCATATTGGTGGTGGATATACTTGGTTGGGTGATGCTTCTGCAGGAACTATTAATGGAGGTTTTGGATTAACTTTCTGGTTATCTAAAGAGTTCGGTATTTCGTTTAGCTCTACATACAAACATTCATTTGAAGATGATAGAGTTGTTAATACAAATGTTTCAAGCCATATGCAACATTTTGCAGGGTTAATATTTAAATTTGGTGGTATAGATACTGATCAAGATGGTATTTATGATAAAAATGATGCTTGTCCAGAAACTGCAGGACTAAAAGAATTTAATGGTTGTCCAGATTCAGATGGAGATAAAATTATAGATAAAGATGATGCATGTCCTACTCTAGCTGGTTTGGTAGAATTTAAAGGTTGTCCCGATACAGATAAAGATGGAATTGCTGATAAAGATGATGCTTGTCCAGATGTTGCTGGACTTAAAACTTTGGGTGGTTGTCCCGATGCTGATGGTGATGGAGTTGCTGACAAAGCTGATAAATGTCCAGTTGTAAAAGGACCAAAAGAAAACGTTGGTTGTCCTTGGCCAGATACTGATGGCGATGGAGTTCTTGATAAAGATGACAAATGTCCAGCAGTAAAAGGACCTGCTTCAAATAATGGTTGTCCTATTGAAGAACCAACAGAAGAATCAATAAAAAAATTAAATGAATATGCAAAAATTATTTTGTTTGATTCAGGTAAAGCTTCGTTTCAAAAACAAACCTACCCTGTTTTAATCTCTATCGCAGCAATATTGAAAGAATATCCTTCAGCTAAATTCAGCATTGAAGGTCATACAGATAATACAGGTACAGCAGCAAGTAACCAAAAATTATCTGAGGAAAGAGCGACATCTGTTAAAAACTATTTGGTTGAAAATGGAATTGCAGCTGATAGATTAACTTCTTCAGGATTTGGTCAAACAAAACCGATTGAATCAAATAAAAATAAAACCGGTAAAGCAAACAACAGAAGAGTTGAAGTGAAATTGGTAAAATAATTTCTTTCAAAATATTTTCAATTAAACGCTCCGAATTTCGGAGCGTTTTTTTATATTTATCAAATGGTAAATAGAACTTTTCTGCAACAATTAGCACAAGTTATTTTAAATGATTATTCCGATACATTATCGGATCTTATAATCATTCTGCCCAACCGACGAGCTAAAGTTTTTCTTCTTGATGCTTTAAAAATGCAATCAGAGAAAACCATATTTGCTCCTGAAATAATAAGTATTGAAGATTTTGTGCAAAACATTGCAGGTTTTCGTTCTATTGATAGTGTGGAACTCTTATTTGAATTTTACACTATATATTTAGAAATTACTGAAAAAGATAAAGAATCATTTGAAACCTTTGCCAATTGGGCTAAAACACTGCTTCAAGATTTTAACGAAATCGATCGTTATTTATTAGACCCCGATAAGATTTTAAAGTATTTAGAAAACATCAAAGAAGTTGAGCATTGGGCTGTTGATAGTGAAAAACAAACTGTTCTCATCAATAACTACCTTGTTTTTTGGAAAAAGCTACCTCATTATTATCACTCTCTTTATAATTATTTACTAAAAAGAGGTGTTGGATATCAAGGATTAATTTATAGAGAAGCTGTAAATAATCTTAATCACTTTTCAGAATCAGTAAAAGAGAAAAAATTAGTTTTTGCTGGATTTAATGCGCTCAATAAAGCGGAAGAAAAAATAGTTCAACATCTATTAGCACTAGATATAGCAAAAATATATTGGGATATAGACGAAACTTTCTTGAACGATATACACCATGATACGGGGTTTTTTCAACGACGTTTCAAATCGGAATGGCCTTATTATAAAACCAATCCATATGAGTGGATTGCAATCGATTATCAAGAAGAAAAGAATATTGAGGTTATTGGTACTCCAAAATCTATTGGTCAAGCCAAAATTGTTGGTGATATTATAGAAAAACACAGCAAAGACCATAATGGTCAATTTCAAAACATAGCTGTTGTACTTGGTGAAGAAAGTCTTTTGTTGCCTGTTTTATATTCTTTACCGAGTAATGTTGATGCTTTAAATATCACTATGGGATTTTCGAGCAAGAACAATCCTGCACAACTATTGCTGGCCAAATTGTTCAAAATGCACACTAACGCGCTTTCTAGAAATGCTTCTAGCTATGTCTTTTATTATAAAGATGTTTTAGATATTTTGACACATCCTTTGATTGAACCCTTCATTAAAGCAAAAGAATTAGTAAATCGAATCAATCAAAACAATTTCACTTTTATAATTCAAAAGCGTATCCTTGAGTTGCAAGAAAATCAAAATGAGTTGTTTCAATTGCTTTTTCAAAAATGGGATTCAAGTTCAGTTATAGTTTTAGAAAATTTATCTAAGATTTTATTGATTATCAAATCGAATTTAAGTCGTGATAACGAAGAAGAAAAAATTACTAATGCATTTGTATATTCTATTTTCAAAGTGATTAATCAATTGAAATCCTATTTTTCTTCACATGAAAATATTGATTCTATCGACACACTTTATGCCATTTACAAACAAGTAATTGATGTTGCCGAAGTTTCTTTTGAAGGAGAACCACTAAACGGATTACAAATTATGGGCGTTTTAGAAAGTCGGGTACTCGATTTTGAAACCGTCATTATCACTTCGGTTAATGAAGGTAAATTTCCGGCAGGTAAAAGTATGAATTCCTTTATTCCGTATGATGTGAAACGCGAATATGGTTTACCAACTTTTAAAGAAAAAGACGCTGTTTATACCTATCACTTTTACCATTTATTGCAACGTGCTAAAAACGTTTATTTGATCTATAACTCTGATAGTGAAGGTTTGGATGCTGGAGAAAAAAGTCGTTTCATCACCCAATTAGAAGTCGAAAAACCACCCAAACACAACTTGATTTTTCAAACGTATAACGCCGATGTTCCTGCAATTGCTCACCAACCTGTCATTATTCCAAAATCAGAAAATGTGTTTACACGATTGAAAGAAATTGCTAATAAAGGATTTTCGCCGTCATCGTTGACAACCTATATTAGAAATCCGATTCAGTTTTATTTTCAACGAATCTTACGCATTTCTGAAACCGACGAGGTTGAAGAAAATATTGCTGTTAACACACTCGGAACTATTATTCACGGTGCTTTAGAAGAATTGTACAGTCCTTTTATCGGTAAAATTTTAATTGAAAATGATATTAAAATGTGCATTAAAAAAAGTGATGAAGAGGTTTTAAAGCAATTCAAATTGGTTTATAAAGAAGGCGACATCAAAAAAGGTAGAAACTTATTGGCTTTTGAAGTTGCCAAACGAAATGTGCTTAATTTTCTAAAATTAGAATTTGAATCGATTCAAAACGGAGATCAAATTCAAATTATTGCTTTAGAAAAACATTTGGAACGCACATTGGAACATCCCGATTTACCATTTCCAGTAA
>Ga0209499_1000392_pt1 | contig 32692 bp, 46 predicted proteins | sample C_130208_EF_Meta_FD_187306 | JGI IMG/M metagenome (GOLD analysis project Ga0209499, IMG submission 187306) | Freshwater microbial communities from Lake Croche, Canada to study carbon cycling - C_130208_EF_MetaG (SPAdes) (version 2) | ecosystem: Environmental > Aquatic > Freshwater > Lake... | reverse complement strand
ATCGTTTATTAGTAAATTAATATGTTTAAACCAGTCAGATTGTTTTTCAACCCATAGAACAGGAGCATCCATATCCAATGTGTATGGCTCAACCTTTGAGACTATGCAAGGCATCCGCTTCGATGCACCTTCAAGTATCTTAAGGTTTGATTTGCACCCATGCCACTGTGTCTCTTCCAATGGTACAAGCATGATATCTCCATGTTCAAACGCATTCATGTACTGCGTTGGTGGCAATGCATGAATCTTTGTGTATGGCAGTTGTCCGCCTGATGTGAATGATGACCACATCCGAGTCCATACTGCCTTGCTCATTTCATCATCCTCATTCCATCCGCCTATGACCATGTCTATCTTATCGCGGTGCATCTTCAACTTTTGGATAGGATTCTTTAATAGTGCAATGTCACGCTCATGTGTTGCACCTCCTGCCCAAAAGATTCTTATCTTATCTGATGGTCGTTTCTCATCATGGTATTGGTTGCGACCAAATGGTAATGCATTTGGTAGCACATGACTATTGTCATTGTATGGCAATACCTTTTTTAGCAGGTTTTCATTGGTAACCGTTACCATGTCCGCGTTGGATAGGTTGCGCTTGATTCGGTCTGCCATTTCTTGGTATTGGTAGTAATTCATGTGTGATGGCGGCAAGTTCCAATCATCGTCAAGGTCCATTACTATTTTGCATCCAAGTGTTTTCTTTGTCTCTTGCAGGTCACCATCATAAGGACATACCCGATTGAATAGCAGTATATCCCATCCGCTTATTTTATCCTCCGTTATTACATTGGTCACATATCCTTTAACATCTTCCATAAATCCCAATGGTAGCAAGATGCGATGGTAACCGCAACCAGACATTTGGTGTGTTATTCCGATTATGTTCATATCGTTTATTTAATCCTTGTTGCAATAAACCCTGCACCAAAACAAATGGCAAGGAATTGTGATAGTTCAATCTGTTGAAAGTACAACACAGCCGCAATCCAAACTGACAAACACACAGTGCAATCCAATGGTTTTAAACGTCTTGTGTGGTGTATCTTCAATAATTTTTTTATAGTGTTCGCAGGCATCACTACATTAACTGTGTAATAAGCAGTGCAAAAAGCAGCTATGACAATAGTAAGCATTTCAAATCTGATTTAACTTTATTTACGACATTGCAAACATGATTCAATGGTATCCGATAATATGATGCCACCTTTCGCATACTTCCCAACTCCACATACTTGTTAAATATCCTTGCCTCATGGTCATCATGTATGTCCTTATTTTTCGTTTTTAGGATGGCATCCGCTTCATAAGCCAGTTCAATTGGTAGTTCAGGCATTGGCTTCGTTGCGTTCACATAATCTATCGCTTTGCCAAGTTCCTTGCGCTGATACGAAATGCTAAATTTGTGTCCTTTTCCAATTGCCATATTCCAAGTAATTGCAAGAGCATAGCGTATAAGGTCATTAGAAGCGAATAGAGACATTATTTTTTTGCATGGTATATCAAGTAGTGCTACTGCTATTTCTTGTCTCAAATCGTCTCTAATTGCTTCAGGATTGATTTTAGACAACAGGTTATCCAATTCCTTTGAATTGTATACCTTTAAAATGATGTCATTGCAGTTTGTCATTTGAAAGATTCATGACCAAACTTAAAAAGTGTTTATGATATTTAAACAAATGTTGATAACTAAAGCACCATGCCTGATTTTAAAAAAGCGTCAGCGGTATTCTTTTTATTTACTTTACTTTCCTTTACTTTGTTATGTTTTGTTATAACACTGTTATCGTTTGTTATAACAGTGTTATTAGATGCCCACCTGCTTTGCATTCCATACTTTCCTGCAAGTGATTTTTTTTGCCTTTTTTCATCAAATTCTTGCTTATTTCGCAGCACTCTTTCGCTCCAATATTTTTCATTATCAGCAACAAATAATCCAATTTCTATGCATTCTTTGTAAAAATCATGCAGTATTTTTTTATCCACATTGAAACGAATTGATAGCCCATTGAGCAATTTGATTGTCAATTTGCCATCTCCAGACTCATGCATTGCTTCAATAAATGCCCAATATAATCCATAACCTTGCATACCAAAATTTGATATAATGTGAAGGATTTTCTCATCGTTATGAGCATTGGAATCATGCGGAAAATAGTAAGAATCTTTTTTCATATTTATGTATTTTATGTGGTGCAAGCGCAATCAAAAGCAGGTGTTATTTTTGATAAATCTTGCTCTTTAAATAAATTATTTTGAGCTATTTGCAATAAAGTTCTATATGTTATATCAGGAAAATAAGTATGACCACCAAATTTGCCATCTTTTTGTGCCTCATCTTCATCTTCAATCCATTCTTTTGCAAGTTCTGGATATGAAGATAAAATATTTATAATGGCATTTTTACCCTTCATAAAGCAAAGCGTGCAATTTCCAAGTATAGATGCTATTTCAAGTGTATATGGTTTTTGACTCCAATAGTTATTTATCATATCTTTTGTTATTCCTTGTTCGTATAAAGGAAATTTATCAAATACCTTTTTATAATTTTGTTTCCTTCTATTAACTCGCAATGGCTCATCCGCTCTGAATCCTATGAAATTTTCAAATGTTTGAATGCCAATGCTTCGCAAATATCTTTTACAAGTTTTAATTTTTAACTCATCTGTGCAAATCCTTTTTACTCTGTTAGGTATTACTTTATGATTTTTCTTTTTTAGCAATGCACTAAATGGATTCTCTTCATTATTCCACTTCAATCTTATGATGGGTATATTTTCAAATGCTTCAAAGTCATTAATAAACTTGTATGTTTTTTCATGTTCTCTTCCTGTGTCGCAAAATATAACAAGGTCACCTTCACGATATTCATGAATGGTCATGTATGCAGATGTTTTTCCTCCGCTAAAATTTATTACTCTTTTCATATTTGAACGTATTGACGTGTTAATGTGTTGTAATTATAAGATGCAAATCCAATCTTTCCTTGCCATGAGAATCTAACTTTTTGAACATAAATGTTGACACTATTATCGGAAAAATTTCGATGAACACTGATGCCGTTGTCAGTTTTATTAAAGAAATGAGCGCTACCTGCTATGTCGTACATAGTTGCAACTGGATATTGACCGGTGTTGTCTTTCATTAATTTTCTCGGATGCGCAACAATAAAAACATGAGTGTCAGTTTTAACTGCAAATTCCTTTACCATTGTAAGTACTTCGCTTATGTATTGTGTCTCTGAATAGTTTGCAGGCACTTTATGTTCGATGTAATTCCAAGGATCAATTACTACACCTTTAATACCTTTGCGCCTTACAAGTTCTTGCATCTTGTTAAGGATGGATTCCATTGTCACTTCTATCTTATTGATGTTTACAAAGAAATAATTGTCATCAACAAAAACAATTGACTCTTTGAATTGGTCATCATCCATTCTATTTGTGTAATCTTTGCGGAAATCGAATGCAAGTCCTGAATGCTTTTCCATTAATTTAGTAACGTGAATTGACGCAGGATTCTCAAATGAACATAATCCCCATTTCCAACAATGCTTTTTGCTTAACGATGTTGTGATGTAATCAATAAATTCTGATTTGCCGGAATTAGGACTACCAGTTACAATTGTCATTTGACCACCGCTAAAGGTAAGGTATTCATCAAATTCGCCAATGCCTGCTTCGCATCCTTTAGGATAACCATTCAATCTAAAATCAAGCACTTGCTCATAAACATCTTCAACCGATATAATACCTTCAATCGGGTATTGTTTTGCATGACTTATCATTCGCTCAATGGTTTCTTTGCCTTCATTGATTAATATCTCATTCGCATCTTTGCGTATCGTATCGTATACAACATAACTGCATCTATCAATTCCCAATCGCCTTGCAAGTTCATCACGTAGTTTTATACCCGGTTCATCATTATCGGTAAATATTATGATGTGTTTTTTATCTTCGAAATGCTCATAACAATTATCCAAGTACTTCAATTGTTGATTACCTATTGATGCACCATTTGGGACGCTTACAACATTATAAATGCCTGCCTCATGTAATGATAAGCAATCCATTTCTCCTTCGCATATTATGCAGGTTGACTCATCTTTGATGCCATTAAGATTATAGAAAATTAGTTTTGAATCTTTATGCAATTTAAAATCCTTATCCTTTGCCCTAAACTTTATATTGATTAAATCATCGTTGATGTAATAATTAAAATTGATAGCCCGTACTTCATCCTTTGCTTTAGGCATCCATTCAATTGATTCAGTAACTCCCATTCGCAACAAAGTATTATTTGATATGCCTCTCGTTTCAAAATACTTTATCGTGTCAGGTGAAAGTTTCTCCAATCTTGGCACTGGCTTTATGTATTCCTTTCCTTCATTTTGCACTTCAATTCCATACTTTGCAGCAATTGTTTTAATGCTATCAATATAATTTAAGTTTTGATAGTCCATTAAAAATTGAATTGCATCGCCAGACTTACCACATCCAAAACATTTATAGATTTGTTTATCCTTTGAAACTTTGAAAGAAGGTGTCTTTTCATTATGGAATGGGCAATTGGCAACCATTTCGCTGCCTTCCTTTTTAAGTTTGATATGCTCTGAAATTATATCAATGATTTCAGCTGCTTGCTTTATTTCTTCAATGTTTGTTATCATGAGATAAAAAAGCAGGTCATCATGTAGTGATAATGATGCCTGCTATTTACTGAAACCTGAAAAACGATTTGCACAATCACTACTTCGTGTAAATCGTTAGAGTGCTAAGATAGGATAATTTCCAATGCCGTTACAAAAGCATCTGCATCACTTACAATCATGTAATTACCGCCTGCATTTTGAACTCGTTCACGCTCTTCGTTTTGCCAATCACTCATCTTGTCTTTTCCTACCTTTATTTCAATTGACCAGTGCTGACCTTTGATGATGGCATGAATATCTGCAGTACCTTTCTTTGTTGTTGATGGGATGTACTTACCACCAAGCACACGACCTGCGGAAGATATCCTATTTGCATAACCACCATTCCAATTAATCATATCAATGACAAATCGAGTAAGTCCGTTAGCAGTTTCCACTTTAGGAAACTTTACCACTGGAGTCAGTTTGTTAAGCCAAACATTCGGGAAATCTTTTTGGTAGTGCATGTCGTATGCGATGGCATAAGCTACCTGCCAATTAAAATGGTAGGTCTTCAATGAATGGTGCTTTAGTAGTTGATGAATTAGATGCATCATTGCTCACTTGCTTTGCGCCAAGTAGCTTTACATTGCCCAAGATGTTGCCCTTTGTACCTGCGGCTCTTTCCTCCGATGTTACCGATTGCACAATCATACCACTGTTGCCATATTGGTCAACATCATCTTTAAGAAAGATAACTGCATCCAGGTAAGTACCTTTTGCGCCTGTGTACAACTTTGCTTTGTCGATTTGGTTGAGATTTAATCTCACTGAAATTGTCTTTGCCATAATAATTATTGCTTAAGTTAACCGGATAAGCAGCCGTTTAAAGTTTAATATATTTAAAAATGTGTGCTATCACATCAACTGTCCAACCATTACCAAGCATCTTATATCGTTGGGAATCGCTTACATGATTTGTATAATTGTCTGCAACAGTTTGCAATCTTTCGCATTCTATTGGTGTAAGTCTGCGAATGCGTGATGTATTTATCATTGTACTTCCATTCGGTAGTTGTGCTTGAAGAGCTGGACTAATTCCATTTATATCATAAATCCTGTCTTGTTGGAATGGTTGAGTTTCTATTATTTGGACATTATTTTTTTGTTTATTTGTTTCCAAAGTTTTAGATTTTTGGTCATTTGAAACCTCATATTCTCTTTTGTAAGTTCCATCTTCTTGTGCTTTTCTACCTACTACTTGTTCTTTTGCTCCGTTTGCTACTATTTCAATTGCATTAGTATTACCTGTATCAAGACTATAAGTTTTTCCATCATTTCTGCTTAAATGACCACTACCACCTGCGTTTTTATTCTTTTGTATTGATGGGCGATTTGGGTCTCTACGTTGGGTGTTGTGAACAATTAAATCCCAATTATGCTTATCAGTTGCTGTGCTACTACCACCAGTGCGAACAGTTCTTGCCTTTGCATTTAAATCTAATCCAGTAAACTCTTTATCTTTTATTACTATTTGATTGTATGGAATCCCACTTTGATAACGAGCAACAACACATCCACTTTTGTCATCATCTTCATTCATTTGAAATGCCAAATTTCTTTGATTCCTATTTATGTATGCTATTGATTTCTCACTCAAGAAATATTTTTCATCAACTTCTGTTTCTAAAACATCACGAAGCAAAATTCCTTTATCCTTTGGTTGTTCAATAATGCTTTCCAAATCACCAAATAATCCAGCAGGTTTCATTCCTATGTTTGTCCAATAAATGCGTTTGCGATTTTGTGCTGATACCAATGCTGAATTGATATGGATGCCATTAACACCAATTGCTTTGCTCAATACCTTTTCCCATTTTTCACCCATCTCAACATTCTCTAATAAAAAATACTTTGGCTTTACTTCATTAAGTAATCGCATATACTCCCAAAATAAATACGATTGTCCTTCAAATTCGTATCCTTCTGATTTTAGTTGTAGATAATGGTCAAGTGTCAATATTTCTTGTTCATCTTTTGTACTCATTCCTTTTCTTTTGCCTGCAAATGAAAACGACTGACAAGGTGATCCACCAATAAGCAAATCTATTTTGGGCAATGAATATCCATTTACATTAACTACACTGCCTAATTGAATTGTATAAGGATAATTTGCCATTGTAACTTTAATTGCATACTTATCAATTTCAGATGCATAATAATTAGTTACTTTAATACCTGCTCTTTCAAGGGCTTGTTGCCCACAGGACATTCCATCGAATAATGATAGTACAATCATAGTTTACATTTTTTTATCCATTCAATAAGTTCTTGCTTAGTCAATTCTACATCATCAATATCATCATTGCCAAAGAATAATGCATGTAGAATAATTGATAAAAAAATGCTGCAAGTTGTAATTAGTGCGACTGCTATTATCATGATTTTTGGTTTTAAAAATGCGCCCGATGTCTCTCTTTCAGAATTAATAGCGATTAATAATGAACACCAGGCGCATATGGTTTATGAATGTAATAAGAAATTTTGGTATAGTTCAAAAGTTTTTTTGAAGATGTCATCATATTTCAAAAGTGCCTCCATCGTTGAAAAGCCATTTAAAACTGTTGTATGATGTCGCTTTCCGGTGTGCTCACCCATGAACGCAACACTATAATGACCTGTATGGTATGCGTGCCTCCATAGCATGAAACGTGCTTCGCTGACTTCTTTCTTCCTTGACTTGCTCACCATCTCGGTTGCATTAAGATTAAAGAATTCGGCAGTCTTGAAAAGCATATCATAATAACGTTGCTTATTATTATATCCGTATGCCATCGGATTATGTACGTTTATTTCTGATTCCATTGTGTTCATAGTCCTTGTTGTTTAAGTTTTAATGATTCTGATTCAATCCAATTAACCATCTTTACCATTTGGTCGCAGATTCGTTTTTCAAGTTCGTGCGCTTCATATCCACCTGGATGTGGTATTCTTACCTCTGATATTCTGCGTGCGTAGTCCTCAAAGTAATCACTTGCTTTGTACTCCATTGGTTAGTTTTTTATAGGTTTGTGTTGCTATTTGTTTCCATTGATCATTTGATTGGATAAAAATTGGTGTTCTTGCTTTCACTTCTTTAAGATCCTCAACTGATTCACATTGTTGAATAGCTTTAATATGAATTGTTAATAATTCCTTATCAACTGCTTTATTTCCGTCATCATCATCCGCTCCCAAAAGTAAAAATGATTGCAAACTATACCTACGAGCGTAACTCATTCCGCTTCCATGTGACTGTGCATCGGTTACCTTGCTTGCGATTATCTCGGTTAGTGATGCCATCCATTCGCCTGATTCGTGCAGTAGGATTGTTTCTACATAATTCTTGCCATCAATGACTGTGGTAGGTTGTAGCACTGATATCCCATTGTCATTGAGTGATGGTAGGCATGCTTCACGCACTGCGTTAAGATCTGCATACTTTGACTTAAAAAATGGATTTGACGCACCCTTTTTTGGGTTACTCATGTGCGCTTGTGCTTTAAGCAAAGCAGGTGCAATCTTGCTAATTGATTCAGATGATTTCATTGATGTTGATTTTATGGTTAAAAGTTTGATTGTTACGTTTCCAGTCTTTTATGTATGGAATTACTTCGGATGGTATACCTTGAGCATTAAGCATGGTATTGATTCGCTCTGCGGTTGCTATGTCATAGGTAATTGCATACCTTTTATTGTCCATGTTCCTTAAACGAAGGTATTTGTTACCTGTATGAATTACACTGATGTAATGCAGACCATCGAAAATTTGGTATTGTGGTTTCATTTATTTTAAAGTTACGGTGACTGATGTAGTTGATAATTTACTCGGTGGGAATACTTTAAGTACTTCGCCATTGAAATCAATAATGTCAAGTCCTTGAATAGGTACTGTCTTTAAAAACGCTTGACGCTCTTTGATTTCATTGTCAAGCAATTCTTGCTTATCCATTAGTTCAAGCAATATGGAATCGTTGCACTGTGAGTAATCATACTTCACTCCAGTTTCCTTGATGCTGAATTTAGCATTGTACTTGTCAAATGACTTACCGTACTTTTCAGATTCATCAAGCAATATGCGCTTGTATACTTCATTACCTTGAATTGTCTTGATAATTTCCTCCATTGCTTTAAGTTGCAAATGGATGTTGATGGAATCTACTTCGCCAATGATAACGCGATTAACGATGTCGTTTGCAAATTCAAAGCGTTGCGCTTTGTCGGTGGCAAATAAGCCAAGTGTTTCTTTTGATAGTTGATTCATGATTGTTGATTTTTAATATTTAAAGATTGATGTAATCCGTATTTTGCACCTGCATAAAATAATGCAGAAAATTCATGAGCGTATCTTATTTCAATTTCAAGCCATGTAAATGATTCGTTTTTATCTACAATGATGGCTTTTGGATATTGTTCTAAAACATATTTTAAATGCTCTCAGTAAATGGTAATCTAAAAGTTGACATGATTAAAAGTTTATAAGGTTATCGGCACATAAGGCCAAAATGATGATGATTGTAATTAATAGGTAATCTTTGGTTTGTTTTTTCATGATTTTTTTTTTGATTTGTTAACTAATGAGACACAAATATAGAACAACTATTAAATAAATAATCAAAAAATATATTTTTTTGTTTCAAAACTTTTATGTAATGTTGCAAAAAATGACATTATGCACAACTTTTTACTCAAACTACCAAGCAAAGAAATGTACTTGAAACTCAAGGAAATCGCAAAGAAACAAAGTCCTGCCACAACTGTTGGAGGATTAATCAATCACATCATTAAAAACTATCTAAATGAAAATTGAAGCAACCAACTACGACATTAAGGTATCAATAGAAAGACCTGATGACCTTACAATATCTGAATTGTTTGAGATGTACAAAGTAATTACACTCGGAATAACATTTTCAGAATCGCAATGGAATGATGTCATATGCGATTTGGCAGATGAAATCAAAAATAATAAATCATGATACCATTAATAATATCAGCAGTAATACTTTATTGCCTATACTACATTTTTGTAGTTCAATACGTTGACCGAGAATTTAAAGAATGGAAAAAACGCATGGGACTTGACAACGAATGAATGGGTGCAATACATCAAAAAGTCGCTCAAATACAAAACTAAAAACGATAAGTATTTGATTGATGAATTGACGCAAGAAGTATGCATCCGGGTTTTAACATATAAATACCATGAAATTAATGATGAATTATATTTTAAAAAATTGCTTAATCGCACAATAACATCGGTGTGGTTTGATTATTTAAGACTCCCGAAAAGAAAACAATCAATTATTGATTTTATTGAAATAGATGGGACATCTGATATATTAAGCGATTTAAATATTCTGAATAATGAAACTATAAAGCAAGTTGAAACTTTAATAAATCCACTTACAGAAAATCAAAAGACAGTTGTATTGCTTAAATATTACAAAGGAATGACTTTTCAGCAGATTGCATCTGCAATCAATTCACCCATAAATACCTGTTTAAGTCACATGAATCAAGCAAAAATCAAAATGAAAAAACAATATGATAGCAGAAATTAAAAACCCAAAAAATGTAACGGAAACTGTGCAAGTTGTCCTTCACTATATGACAAGCAAACGACCTGGTCGTTCACACATGAGCAATGGTGATATAGGTTATCCGGATGAATATATTGAGCATCTTGTTGGATGGGATTGCATCGGTGACCAACCCGAATGGCTTAAAGATTGGGTAGTTAGGTTGCAAGTAGATACATGGCTCTAATCCCACTTCTTCCAATCAAACTGCAATTGCCCTGTAAAGTATAGATGTGATTCCGCTCTACGCCTGCGACCAAGTCCCCATAGCAAGTTGCCCATTCGATCTTTAAGTCCAGTGCGCAGGAATTCATCTTCTATTTTAAAGTCGTTAGGATTGGCATTAATCAATTCGTCAAGTTTTGTGCGCATAAAACTACCAATACCTCTATTGTAAACATAATCACAAAGTGCAGCCATTTGGTCAGGATTCAATTGGACTTTGATGTATTGATTGATTTGCTTGATAATATTCTCGGTATCCTTTGCCATCCATTTGATAGCGGTTGCTTCGTTGATTACATCGCCTTTAGCAACCTTACGCATGTGGTTATGATTGTAAGTACTACCAAATCCAAGCGTCCATACATTGCCACTATCGGCATAAGCAACTGATGAATATCCTTCAAAGTGTTTTTTGATTGCAGCAAGTTTGTCAAAGTCAGGTATATTATTCACTATCATCGGTTTCTTGATTAAATAGTTCATCATACATTTCATCCACTAATCTATCCAATATAATTAGGCATTTCTTTCTAATGCTTTTGATTCGATTGCCATCCGTTTTGGACATCATGCCTGTGTCGTATTCACCGATTGAATTGAGCGCATAAAAACAACTGGTGATATATTCCTCACGAGTCGTAAACTCAATGATGCCATCATCATCAACTTCATCAATCGGATCAATAGTTTCGTCAATTGGTTTTTCCATTTTGCAATTGCTTTTGAATTTGTGCAATCTCTTTTTTTAAATACTTTAATTTGCGATGCCCATCGTCATATTTCTTTAAAAGTTCCTGATATTTCTTTTCTAATTCAATCATAGTACTTTGCCTTTATAAATGCGTTTATTGATAAAATCATATTGCTCTCCATCTTCATGAAGATAAACTATGGCGCATCCGTTATTCCATTTGTTCAATGGCATATAAGCAGGATGTAATTCAGATAGGCAACCAATACTCCAGGTAGTAACAATCTTGCCATTCATATCTGATTCGGTATGTTCTGATGTTGCGTGATTATGACCTTGAAATGCACTTACTTTACCTCGCAGATAAAGTCCTCTTGCAATGTTTACAGGTGCAGCAATGCCTCCAATATATTCATGACCATGTATGCCATTAAGACCATTTAATCTCATGTATTGATTGGATGCAATAATATCAATTCCTTCGGCTCTTGCCTTGATAATATTCTCAAAAGTAAACTCTTCAACACCGATTAATTCGTGTGCTTTTTGCATCAAAAAATGCTCATATCTTACCTCGTGATTGCCAATCTTAAAAAATATCTTGCACTTTAATTCGCGCTTTAGCACCTCAATAAAATCTTTAAACTGATTCAACTCATAGGCAAAATCACGCAATTTAGGATTCTTATTAAAGCGGCTCAATTGATAAAAATCTAATGTGTCACCATTAAGCAAAACGGCATCAACTTTCTCATTTTTCATGAAAGTGATGGCGGCAGTCAATGCGTCCATTGAATGATAAGGAAGATGTATATCAGATAAGATGCCTACCTTTTTATATCCTTTAATGATGAATGGATGATATTCGGTCTCTTCGGATTTCGGTAAGTTGTAAGGATTGCGTGGTCTTGCTTCCGTCATAAAAAATGTTTTATCTTTTGTGTATTTTTTATCTGCTTCTCCTTGCTTTCCTTCGATGCGCCTCAATATTCCTCTTGCATTTTCCAAATCTTTAAACAATAATTTATTCTCATTGTACATGATTCTCGCAAGTTTCAAAGTTGGCATTTCCATTCCATACTTTTTACGATATTCAATAGCAACACTATTTTTGGTCATTTCAATAACCTAATTAGATTAAGTGCCAAACTCATAAGAAATGCGGCAATAAGCCACCATATCAACTTATTTCTGCGCTCAATTTTATTCTCTAATTTCTCAATGCGCTTATCTTTATCAAGTAAAACTTGTTTATATTGATTCAATTGCAATCCTAATTCCTTTAATTTGCTTGAATCCTCAATATATTTAGTAATCACTTTGCCTGGTAATTGCACCCTAACAGGTACCTTTACGACCTTTGTTTGCACTATTATACCCTTTATGGTATCAATCTTTGATTCATGCACCACTTCCGTTGGACAAGGAATTTCAATGATTGTATCATGTACTTGATAAATAGTATCGGCTCCCGTTACTATGCATGGGAATTGATTGCGAAAGATTGGTAGCACATGAGCAGGATGTTTGTCCAATGCTTTTCGTGCATCTTTGATTGCTTTATTCGGTGTGTAACAAGATGCAAAAAGCATCAATAAAAATAAGTATTTCATGACTTTGTTGGTTGATGTGTTTGTTTGTTCATTGTGAATAGCCAACCGATAACACCTGTTAATGATGAACCGATAACGATGCCTCCAAGTATATCAATTAACTTTTCATTTTGCGCAGGCACTGGCTTGAATGCCAATGCAAATAAAAATAAATAAGATGCCACAACGACAATGATTGATACTATTACTTGAACACTAACTTTGTTTAACTTGTCCCACATAAATTTATTTTTTTGTGTTTTTAATGATGCTGACAATACCCGATACAATCGCAATCAATGACGCGATAAAAGATAAAGCAGGTTGCCAAGATGTAATGCTAATAAATGCAAATGTGCCTGACACAATACTTAATGTTCCACTTGTACTATTTTCTTGTATCATCTTCGATGCTTTTAACGCTATGATTTTTATCAATTAAATTTAAGAAAAAATCCAATGCTTTACCTACAAAAGTTAATTCATTGGACAACTTTGCCCTTCCAATTGCGCTGCTTATCGTTTCATCAGGATTTCCGAAATAATCGCCTTTCACCAATGTTGCATTAAATAATCTGCTACAAACAATGTTTCCAAGTTGGTCAAGTCCAATGCATACATCATGCAGATATTTAACCCAATCAGAATATAAAATAGCAATTATAAATCCAATAGGAAATAATGTCATGCAAAGCATGATGGCAACAATCAGTAATAATATATTTGTTACTTGTCCCATTTTGAATATGCGTTTCCGTATTGACGGATAAGATTGTGAACATTGATTTGCACATTTTCACCAAGATTATTAAACCAATCAAACTGACCGATGGCATCAGATGGATAGTTCCCATCAGCATCTGGATAAACGAAAGTACCACTTGCATTAACCAATGTTGTGTTGTCTGCGACATTTTCCTTTGAGTAGTTAGGGATGAATGTCAATGGCTCACCATACGCACCATTATCGTTGGCATAGTGCGACACATCCCAAGACAATGCAAGTGTCTTGTATGTAAGATTGTAGGTCATGGTAAAACACTTGGCTTTTCTTTTAATAGTTGTTCCTGCGATTGTTACATCAGGGATTTCTAATTCAATGTTGTACATAGTTATATTTTATAAAGATGATATTAAAAGCCAGTTAGTACCATTGCTTTGCACTACTCTTGTTCCTACTGTTGCCATTGTTAATGTAGTAGGTGTTGTTGCTACGTTTACAAATGTTTGACTTGATGTTGTGCCTATTGTTATTGTACCTGCACCGCTATTAACGATAGTGTATATCCTTCCTGTGCATCCTACCGCAGTTGGCAATGTAGCAGTAAAAGTATTAGCAGTACAATTTATTGTGTAGTCATTATTTTTAATTGCATAGGTTGCTGATTGTGCAGTATAAGGAAATGCAACACTTCCATTAGTAATTTCCAAACCTCTAAAATCAGCAGCAGCAGTTAATGTAGGATTAATCCATATTCCTCTTGTTATACCATTTGCTCCACCTGTTTGATTTATTGTACCATTTTCTTCATAACCACTATAAATGGCAGTACCACTTGTAGGAGCAAATGTAGAATTTTGATAATATACTCTTTTTGTTCCTGTAGTAATATTCCCTACCGAACCAAACGCATTAAACATACTTGAAAAACTTGCCAATACAGGTGTTCCTTGAAATAAACCCAAAGTAGCATATGATGTACTACTATTACCTAAATATTGGTTAGCAGTTATATTTCCTATAGAAGTTATACTTCCTGCTTTAGATATTTTAACTTGAGATGTCCCACCAACTTGCAAATCCATTAAGTTAGATGTTGCACCACTTGCAGTATTAGTTACATTCATTAATAATGCAGTAGGATTACCTGTTGTGTTCCATGTTTGAGACAATGATAATACACCATTTGCACTACTTCCTCCTTGCGATGTTCCTGTAATTGTTTGTAATCCGTTTGCTGATAATTGTCTATTCCATCTTGTGCCATCATAAGTGTAATTACTTGAATCAGTCAAATCATATAATTGTAATCCTGTTGCAGGACTTCCGATTCCTGTACGATTTGTTGTTGTCATTCTTGGGATAAGTAAACCAAGCGATGTACTTGACATATCAACAAGTGAAGATGCTGCTGCTGATGATGCACCTATTGATGTTGCACCTGTGGATGAGACATTAAATACAGGAGCAGATGTTCCTACGTTGGCAGAAAATATACTACCTGGTCCACAAGCTGCACATCTATTTGCTACCACATTATAAATTCCGCTTTGGCTTGGTTTCAGCCATAGTGTTGCGTTTGTTCTTGGTTGAATCAATCCACTATCATTAATAATCATTGAATCTGCTACCGCATCATTATTTGCTTTCAAAGATATTTGTGAAATACTCGAATTAGTGTTTAAGTTAAAAAATGCTCTATTGTTTGTATTTGTCAAAGAAAAAGCATTATTGTATGTTCCATTATTTGCAAATCTATTTAGTTGCAATTTTCCAACAGAATCAATTACCATTGCTTCGCTATTATTTGTACGAAATCTCAATGATGCATTGTTGTTGCTACCAATAAATTGTGATGCAGTTACATTAAAATTACCTCCTGTTTTCCATGATGTGGCAGTGTCTTGTTTGCCTACAATTGATGTATAAACATTTGAACGCATTGTATCTGAGCGAAACTTACTAAAATATATTGTACTATCTAAAGTTGTCCAAGTTGGAGTGCTTGTACCTGCTGATGTTAATAGTTGACCACTTGTGCCTGCTGATGTTGTTGCAAGTGCTGATGTTGATGAAGCATATGCAACTCCACCTTGATTTAATGCAGATGATTGACCTGTACCTCCTTGATTTACTGCTAATGTTCCTGTAATTGTTGCAGCAGATATTGCAAGTGGTGTAGTTTGTTTTGTATAAATGATTCCATTTGGTGTGTTAGCATGAGCAACAATTCCAACTTGTACTGCATAACCTGTTGGCGGAATTGTATTCATTAATTGACCTGAAGCATATGGACTTAAATACAAAATAGTTCCTTCACTATAAGCACCTGTATTTACTCCTGTTATTGCACCTGTTGATGTTACATAACCAAAACTTCCTGTTGGAGTAGAACCATTCATAAGTCCAATTACAGATGCAGTACTTACACTATCTGCTCGTGCAAGTGCAACATTTGGATAGGTGAATGTTCCTCCTGATTTAATATAGACTGCTGCACCTTTTGCAATAGTAGAACCTGTATTATTGTATACTTTTAAAACTATATTTTGACCAACAAAAACAGGAGAATAACTTGCATCATTCCAAAATGCCAATGACTTTTGTGTAGAATCATACCAAAGCAATCCTTGAGAAAAAGATGGTTGTTCAGATAAAGTTAGTTGTGTTGCACTTGTAGATATTTTATTATTACCCAAATCTACATTTGTTGTTGCACCTGTATATGGTACTCTATTATTTATACGATTGCTTAAAGATGTAGTATCAATAGTACTGCCACTACCGCTTGACTTTACCCATTGACTGCCTGTATAAACATAAATGCTGCTATCTGATTTGTTATATCTTATCTGCGCAGTATCTCTGCCACCATTGATATTTCGCAATCGAACAATTCCCATCGGCAATGTAACCACCGAATCAAATAACATCCTTTGCACTGGACCATAACCTGCTTGTGGCATTGATTGATATGTTTGTCCATAAGAAATCGAACAAATAAAAACAAGTAGAATAAATATTAATCGTTTCATAAGTTATATTATAGGTGCATCACAGGCATCAAAATCACGTTGATTATAAATATTAGCAGTAAACTCAACTCCTGCTAAATAGTCCTCGTATTTGTCGCTAATTGCGTTAATAGTGATATTGTCATCAATATAATAATCACGCTTTGTGCTTCTAATCATTTGAATAATATCTTCAGCTATCTGCCATTGGTCAGATATTACATCAGGCTCGAATTCCATCTCTGCTCCTGACTTATCAAGGAAGAAAAATTGAACATTGTAAATTTGCTCCTTTCCTACATTCAAACTTCCACTATTAATTGAGAAACAACATACCGGAAATTCCGGATTGCTATCTCTGAATAACCACTCTCTCGGTGTCACATTTTTTACCTCCTTTATCATTGCGTGACTTGAGAGCAAATTTGTGATTGTTGTTAGTAGTTGGTTGTAGGTCATGCTTTAATACTTTTTCGATTAGTTTCAACTTGTACTTAATCATATTTTATTTATAGGTGAAGGTAAACAATTCTCCTGCTTGCGTTACATCTCCAGTTGGTAATGTAACAGTCAATGAATTGATTTGCAAGTAAAGCGAATTAGTAGTTGGTAATGTAGTCACACCCTTAACCGCTCCAGACCTTGTAGCAATCAAAACTGTTCTTCCTGCAAGTTGTGAAACATTGAATGAAGCAACACCTGCAATCGGTGTAAATTCAATTGTTGCCAATGTGCCTCCATAGCTATTATTGTTGTAACTTCTAATTTCAGGAATCGCGCTATTTGTACCTAACCACATTGGCGATGTGTACGCTCTCGTTTCGGGAAAGATTACATCAAGTCCGCTACCTGTCTGCATATATTCAAGATATAGCGTGTAATTTTCACGCAGATATTGTATCAATCTTTGTTTGTACCATTCAGCATTCTGCTTGTAATGATTTGAAAGCAATTCCAAATCAGGTCTCGATGGTGTATTTGATTCCTCTGCGGTCTTTTGTAAAACACCTTTTGAAAAAAACTGATAACCCAAAGCCATTGGTAATTGAGCAACAGTAAACCAAATTAGCGCATCAGTCACATAACTATTCAGTAAAGTAGTTTCTGCGGCGGTCAAGTTGTTTGCGTCAATTCCTTCCTGTAATCTGATATAAAGTGTGCTGCCTAAAGCAGGTTGAATATAAATGTCTTGCGCAACTTTTATTTGCGGTTTGATTTGCTTATCATCAATGGCATCTGATATGCCAGTGCGAGACTTAATCAATGCAGGTGAAATAAATAAAATATTTGCGCTCATAACTTATAATGTCTTTTTGATGATAACTGTTTTCCATTCGTGCCTGCATGACTCCTCAATCACTCCATCATTATTCCAAAAACCACCTAATCTATCCCAAACCGAGTACCCTAATTTCATTGAAAGATTCTCGATATTAGCTCGGCTCCATACTCTCGTTTCTGCAAGTCGCATCATTTCTTTGCAAAATGGTCTTGATGTTTTTAAGTCAGACTTTCCAAAACCGAAACCTTCTCGCCATGCATAAGTGTAACGTAACTGAAATGATGTTGTGCCTGGCTTTGGTGCTTCAATCTTTACATCTTTTACAGGTATTCTTTCAGTAATTGAATCAGTGCCAATCACAACTTTATTTATCTTAATAATCTTTCTATCATAAAACGATTTAAAGACATCTTCAATTAGTGGCACTTCAACACCTAATGTATCTGCAATAACCTGTGCAGTAACCTTGTTGTCTTTTTTAACCAAGTTCAAAACATCCGATTCCAATTGATCAAGTTGTTTCACTTCTGCGAAATATTGTGACATTCTCGCTGGCTTTACACTCATAATCTCGAACCCTTCAAGTGTCTCATATTCGCTTGCAAATGCCTCAATCAATTCGGCATCAAATTCCGCTTGAGATTTGAATTGTTGACCTTCAGAATCCATTAATAAGATTTCAACATCGGCATCACTCAATCCGAAACTACTTTTAAGCATCATGATTGCTTGCGCTTTGGTCATTTTTCCTGACTGATATTTGCGTTTGATTCTTTCAAGATGTTGGAATTGTCTGCCAGTCATGTTGGCTATGTTGCTATTGACTGACATACCACCGCTTGCATCAGCAACAACAGGTGCAGGTGTTGGTGCATTGCCTGTCACCGTTGCCATTGGATAATATTTCTCATCAATTCCTAACTTGTCCAAAAAGTATTCTCTCGGTAATATATCAAGCAATTGACTATTATCCAATTGGAATCCTAATGGCTCAACAGGAATGATTGTATATTCACCTTTTGCGCCTGCATATTCTAATATTTTATTGAATACTTGCTCATGCGCTTGTTGTCTTTCATGCACATATGTATTATTGAAAATCTCATATGCATCCTTCAATTCGTTGCGTTGTCCTAATGCTCCAGGTGTAGCAATACCAAACAAAGCAGGAGATGTGATTTGCGCACCGCTGAATATCTCGGTTTGAATTAAATTATTGATGTTGGTGAAATCCTCCTTTGTAAGCATCGTTTGATTCAATGATTGAATCTCTGCGGCATTGTCCTTGCTTGAATTAAACATGATGACAACTCGGTCACCTTCACTTCCTGTAAACTTCTTTTTGATGCCTCTTTCAACTGCGTTCTTTGCTTCCTCTGATGGTTCGCCTCCATTCAAATTAATCAATGTACCTGGCACAAATCCATCAACCGCATTACCTAAAATATGTCTGCTTACTTGCACATCTGCATCAATATAATTTAATGATGAAAAGTATGAAGGCAAAGGATATGCACTACCTTTTGGATTATATTGCTTTACAAATAAAACCTGCGAAGGTTGTGTGTTGTATTGCGTTGGATTAAAAGCAGGATATTGTCTCGGTTGCTCACGATTATCTTGCCAATTATCCTTTACGAAAAACTCGCTGCCATCTTTATTTGTTCTTACCTTATGATATTCAAGATGGTATACATCTTTTATTTGACCTGTAAGATTGTAAATGATTTGCAGATAATAACCGCCGAAAATTTCATCATCAAGGATGGCTTTTTTAAGAATCTGATTGTAAGATTCACCGACAATATTTGCTTTGATTGATACACCATCCAAACCTTTACCAAAAATGTAGTTCGATTTTCCTTTTACAATACTACCATGCTTAGCAGACTCATTAAACAATCCAAGCAAATACAAAGGATAGTCATTTTCTTCACCAAATTCAATCCATCCCTTACCTTTTTTTTCTTCAAACTTTGGTTGTAATGCTCTCGCAAACTTAATGCCTACAATATTATTATAATTATTCTCCATTGTAAATAGTAAATGTGTTTAATTGTTCGTCATATATTGTTGGCTCAAATTCAGTAGATGGATGCAACATCATGTATCCAGTCTCTACAATCGTTCCTATCTCCGTTATTGATGTATCCGCCTTTTGTCTTATCGTATACTTCCAAAGTCCTTCAATCGCATTTGCAAAATATGTGTTTACAACAATAGTATTGTAATCATATCTGCTATAATATTCAGGTCTTAAATTTATCAATACTTTTCCATCTGATGCGCGATGTTCAAAAATAAATAGGAAACGTGGTGTAGAAATGGTTGCATTCTCACTTGCGGTGTAATAGATTGAATCAGTATTTCCTTTTGTAAGATGTAGCATATTTAACGAAAAAACCACCGACTTCATATCGGTCGGTGGCTTCCTATTTAGTTTTTCAATTATTAAGTACCCGGTGTCTCCAATGCTGCTGCAACTGTTGAAGATATAACAAAGAAATCTTCCTGCTCCATTGCCTCAAATTTCAACACATATCCATTGGCATCTCCATTGGCGGCTCCTGTTGTACCTGTTGATGAACCCATGTACATGCCTGCTGCTTTACCGTACAAACGATATGTGCCATCCTTATCTTTGGTCACTGCTATCAATTTATTTTTAGCAAGTGTAGTGATGATATTGCGAGTGGTTGCGTCACGCTTGTTGATTGGAATATCTATTGACTGCTCAAAAAACAAAGTACCATTTTCGGTGCTACCTACTGGATTGCTTGATGCAGTCGCAGATGATTTGGTTGGCACTTCATATTTGTAAAATCTTTTTCCTGATGCTTTGGTCAATCCTGTGATTGTACCACTTACATCAACCATTGAAGAGACATCGCCAAAAGCGATAAAATAAACGGCATCAATACCACCGACTCCATCTCTACAGTCAATTGTATATCCGCTTGTAATTGCACATGGCATATTGTTAAGTTTTAAAAGGAGCGGATATTTCACCGCTCCATGTTATTTAATTAGATTGCTGCAAGGAAAGAAACGCACTCTGTAACAAAAGCCACATTCACGCCCAGCTTAAATTCGATGCGCAGCCTTACGTCATTGTTATCACGTGAGAACCACATATCATAATTTTCTTGCTCCGTTTGAAGGTCAACGGCAAGTGCCAAATTTGAAAGAGAGATTGCGTAAGCATCACCAGTTGTATTCAAACCATTCACACTTACGATTTCTACGTTTGTACCTGGCAAAACAAATGAAGAAGCATTTACATCCTGCGGATTGTAGCTAAATAAGTTCAATGCTCTGTAAGCAAGTATCAACAAACGATACCAATCGTTACCTACAAATATTTTCACATCACCTTTAGAAAGAACAGCAACAGGAATTGCTTTGTAAATACCTTCTGTTGCAGCCACTACATTAGAAGCAGTAATGGTTGTGATTGGACTACCTGATACACCTGTAAAACCTGATACGTTTGCATTCACTGGACTACCTGCGGCAATCAACTTTTGCAAGCCATCAAATTTATTTGTGTTAGCAGTTGCACCTGTAGCGTCACCTTGCCAAATTGCAGTTTCTAATTGAGCAGCAATACGAGCATTTTTCTTTGCAAGATAAGCGGCTTGAAAGTCTGCATTTGAAAAATCTTCATAAGTGCTACCTGCACGCAATGCTTCTTGAGTAAAATACGCTTCTAAATCCTTAGGACAAATTTTCTCTTCCACTTTAATTTTGCCTACTGTAATTGTTCTTTGCGAGAAGGTAGTCGTGCCTGAAGCGTCGAACGAACATGATTGAGTGCCAAATACTGCATCTGTGTCCATTAAAGGAATTGCTACAGATGATTTAACTCCAGACAATACAATACCGCCATCCATAATCATTTGTTGCGTTTTCGCATCAAATACTGCGCTTGTTAGTAATGGTTTTACTAATTGTTTGGTATATGCGCTTAAACCACTAAATGCTAATGCCATTGTTTTTTGTTTGTTTTAATTATTAAATAAAATATCTAAACTTCTTTTTTGTTTTTCTTCTTTGAAAGTGTTTGCAGTCTTAACTGTTACATCAGGTTGAGCAGCAGGTGCATCAACAATCAACTGACTCAACTTCAATAACTCCTCAATCACTTTGTTTGCCTTACCTAACTTTGCTTCATATTCAGCAAACTTGCTTTCGTACGATGCAAATTTCTCATTGGTAGCGGTTGTGAATGCAGCAAACTTTGCGCTCATATCCTCACTTGCTCCCGGCATTGGTGGTACAGTTTCAATTTCTGCTGGCTCTTGTAATGTAGTTATCACTCCATTATCGCCAATAGTAAGCGTAGTGCCATCTTTCAACTGAACATCTCCAGGTAGTGCAGGATTGCCATCAATCAATACGATACCTCCAACTTGCAAATTATCAATGGATACCATTCCGCCATCCATCAATTCATAATCGGTCATCATTGGCATTGCAGGTGCAGTTGGAGCAGGTGCTGCTGCTTGGTCTACTGATGCAGGTGTGGTAAGTTCGTTAAAGAATTCTTTCACCTTGTTTAAAATTTGTTTTGCGTCTTGCATAATCTATAATGTTTATTTTTTAAAAAGTGTTTAAAATTTCTTTTAATTCAAGCAATTTTTTCATGTCATTGCTCATTGGTGCTTCATAATCAAATAATCCTTCTACTGAAAATCCTTTCACTTGCCCTTGCTTAATCAACTCCCATACCTTTGGATTATCAACATAGAAACTGCCAAACCATGTACCATTAGGTAAGTCATTGAATGCCTCAATTGGTTTGATGCCTCTTTGAGAATCGCTAATAAATGACTCAAACATGGTAACCCCTTCGACCTGCATATTGGCATCATGCATTAAGTTGACATTTTTTTGATATCCTTTTTTAGAAAACTTAATAGCTATGTCCTTAATTGTTTGCGCAGAAAACTTGACATAATGCTCGCCGAAACGCTCATTTTGTCTATAGATTAATTGTTCTGGAATCATGATTGCTCCAGTGATAATATGCTCATCTTCGTTCTGAATTGCAAATGCATACTGCATGAATTTTTCCCCAATATTCCCCAATTCTTTAATGACATCGGAATTGTTATCATAGTGCTTATTGATTCCTAATTGCTTGATTTTTTCAACCTTTGCTTTATTACTTCCTGTAGCATAAACTCTTGAATGCGGAATGCTAAGTGCATCAGCAGTAGCATACATACCACCTACATCATGCCTTGCAGATATGATGTAAATTGTATTGCCTGCATCTATTTGTTTCTTTGCTAACTCTTTACCTCGTGATGTTGATAAGGTATCATCGTAATCGAAAGAAACTTTGTTAGCAGCAAAATGTTGCTCCCATATTGAATTGCAAATGGCAACCGCTTGTCCTGAATCTTTACCTTCATTAACTACATAACTTATACATCTTTGCAAAAACTCATCTTTATGCTCACCTTTCGATGGCTCAACGAATTGCTCTGAAAATACAAGGTAATCTTGCTTTATTGCAGGCGCATCTACCAATGCTATAAAGTTTACTTCTGCATCGTTTTGTATATCCTCGCTTATCTTAAGTTCGTAAATTGGTAGTTTCATTACAATATTATGTTCGAAAAAGTGTAGTTGTTTAATTAATTTGAGCGGCTCTATTCAATCTATTTATTCTTTCCTGCCCATTTGTAATATCAGATTCAACCACATAGGCTCTTGCCGCAGCATTACCGATTTGATTCACTTGCGTTTGGTCAAGTCTTGTGGTTTGTGCTTGTGGTATCAATGGTGCATTAACTCCACCTCCTCCACCACCCACATTTGTTGGTCCTGGCGCACTACCTCCACCACCTATTGCCTGTATTGCTTTTGCAGTTGCTGCAATTGTTGATGCAATACCAAATGCCGCCCCTATTTTATTTGCAGTTATTACAGGAATAGCAGCTGCTCCACTTGTTGCAACTGCTTGTGGTGTAGCAAGTGCCAAAGCATTTGCTGCATTTGTTGCAGTTACAATCTTTGCAATACCAAGCGCACCCTCTGCAATTGCAGCCGCTTTTTGTAATCCTTTATTTTTTCCTGCAATGGCTTGTAAAAAATTTACTCCTGCGCCAAGTGCGTTAAATGTTGCATCCTGAACTGCTTTCTTTTGGTCAGCAATGTCTTTTTCAAGTTGAATTGCTTTATCTGCTGCTTCTTTTTCTACTTTTGCTTTTTCATCAGCAACCCTTTTTGCCTCTGCTATCTCTTTATCACTTTTTTCTTTTTTTCTGATTTCTTTATCAGCATCATTTTTAGCTTTATCTTCTGCAATCTTTTCATTAATACCTTTAATAGTTAAAGCATTTGCTTCCTCCGCTAATCTGATTAATTCTTTTTTTCTTTCATTTGTAATATTCAAACGATTAATCTCATCCGTTTTATTTTGCAAATCATAATCAGCAGCAATCTTTGCTCTATCATTTTCATCTGCAATCATTGCAAGTGTATTCTGCTGCTTTGCATTCAATATTTGTTTATCCGCATCTTCATTTGCCTTTGCTATTTCCTCTGCTTTTTTCTTTGCATTGTCAACATCTTCCTGTCTTTTTTCTGCTGCTTTTTTATTTGCATCAGTTTGCTCTTGAGTTATTTGTACATTCTGCTTTGCAATCAAATCAAGTTCTGCTTGCTTTGCAGTTGTAAATCTTTTTGCTTGCTCATTTAGATTTTCAGTGTATTTATTAAGATTCTCCATTTGCGCTTTAATATTTTCATCCGTTGCGCCATTTGCTTTCATTTGTGCAAGTCGCTGACTTTCAATTTCTCTGGTATGCGCAGCAACTTGAAATGTAGTCCTTGCCTCAACAACTGCCTTTGCTGCTAACGCACGTTCTGCATTTCTTATCTCTGCCGTTGTTGCACCTGATGCCTTTAGCATTTCAAGTGTGTAATCGGTATTTCGTTTGAGCGCATCCGCTGCTCTATCTGCCGATTTCTTTTGCTCTTCAAGTGCCTTTGCTGATTCCTTTATTTGAGCAGCATTCTGCTTTGCTGCATCGCTTGATTTAATAAGCCATGCAGTAAGTGCTACAATACCTGCAACAAGTGCAGCAACAACTGCTACAATTGCTCCAATAGGATTTGCAGCCATTGCTGCATTCCATAAGTATTGCGCTCCAGTTACAATTTTTTGCACAATTGTAAACTGCATTACCTCCGCTCTCAATAACTTGAATGAATCAATTGCACCAAATACACCGCTTATGCCTTGTTGCAATGCCATTGCAGATTGCACTTTTAAAAGTGTTTTATTCAATTCCTCCGAGTCACTACCAAATAAACCCATTGCACCTTGCAATGCGCTGAATCCTGCGGTGGCTCCTTGCAATGCACCGCCAAGTGCAACAAACTTTTTATCTGGATTAAATGTATCTGCAAGTGCTTTTGCATCACCAATGGCATCTTTTAACCCTGCTACTTTTTTTGCTGCGTTTTGTGCTTCTGCAGATGTTTCTCCAAACTTCATTGACATATTGACAAGTTCAGCCGTTGCCTCTTTCAACTGCTTTTTAAAACTACCTACCGCCGCTTGACCTTTATTACTATCTACATCAATCTCTACTGCTACTGTTGTTTTTGTTGCCATAATATTTTAATAAAATTTATTTATCACTCTTAAAAATTCTGCTTGCGTTGCGTTGTTTTCTTGCGGTGTGTAGTCAATTAATTTCATCAATCTATACAATCCACCATCAATATAATAGTACTTTGCAAAGTCAAGATTGTATACATCAACATCATTTAACTTAACATAGCAAGTAAGCAATCTTGAGTCTTTATCCGTAATCTCTGCCATGTATGATGAATAGTAAACATTGAATTGATTGACATCAAAGCCTCCTGTAGTAAATGTGAAAAACTCCTCATTGTTTGCGCCAAAGTTCAAAGTATTACCAATATTGACTGGATTGTCAACATTACCTGCATATCCATATTTTGTTCCTGTCCATAAAATGCTTGTAGCATTATTGAAAGTATCAACATCATAAATCGACCATGTTGTTGCTGACATGCTTTTTGCCTGCAATATTCTTATTACACTGTCTTGACTCTCTTCAACATTGTTATTCATTTTAAATATGGTTGAATAAACTTTGTTGTTTGTTGAATATTTTACCAATGGTGTTGCTGCAAATACTAATTCAAGTGACTTCGTGTCTGATGCAAACTCATAAGCAGAATCAAATATTCTATCTCCGTAACCGACATTGTAACGCTTCCTGTATAAATCATTATAATAGTCATTGTCACTTCTATATTTAAACTCGTACAACCTTGAATTCAATTCACTCATTGGTTTAATCTTAATAGGCTTTGACCTATCAATCTTATCTGACCAATCCTCAATCGTATTAGTGTAATAATCAACATAAGGTTTTATGATTAAATGCTTTTCATCAAAGCGATTTTCATCAATGTATAAATTGAATAGTTTTAATATTGATGCAAAGAAATCCTTTTGTAATATGTTTGATGGGATTGTGTCATTCATTCTTACAGTATCAGCTCCAGTTGGATATAATGGTGTAGGAAATGCAATCAACGACTCCGCTTTTACATAGGCAGAAAATTGAACAGTCTCACCAAGTATTATTGATGTAATCCTTATATTGAAAGTATCACCTACATTAAAGTTGTAATTTGCATAACTCAAATCATATTCACCATTTGCAGAAACAAAAAACTCTTTAATCACATTGCTATTTTTTCTTACTTGAATAATGATTGTATCAGGATATGCAGTGTATGATTCTATATTTACAAGTATTGTAAGTTTTGTTTGTGCGCTCCTTGTGCCTGCGTATGTAAATGTCTGATTATCTGCGCTTGTAAAACTACCATAAGTAATTGTTCCACCTGTAAAATCAATCAAAGCATTGGTTGCATCATCAACAGTATTTGTGAGTGATTGTAACTCAAGCAATTTAGTATTGTTTGCCGTTAATGCTTTTTTATTATATGGTACAATTAAACTTTTAAATCTTGATGTATTTGATAAAGGAAAGTCCATTGTATAACCCGCATTTGCTACTATTTTTTCAAGATATTGTTTGACAAATAAAGCAGGTCTAAATGTTGTTGCTTTCCAATTTGTTTTGCTATTAAGTCCATAAGTTCCATAATCAATCAATGGATAATAATAACCACTACCACCTGATGCGTTATCCCAACTATTCACAATCCCACTCACATCATAAATATGGTCATATGCACTAAAATCCAAATCGCTCAATTTGAGTGCGCCTAACTTGGAAACAAAGCCACCTAATTCACCAAATACTGCTACCTCATATTCTACATTTGCTCCATCAATAATGATTTCAAGCAGTCTAAAAGTGCCTTTAATAATCGTTAAACCATTGACCTCTATTCTAAATTGAGCAGACTTTGCAGCATTAAAGTTGTAACCAACATTTGGTGCATTATTATCAGTAAAATTGGCTTGGTTAAACTCAAAAATATTGCCGAGCAAGTTATTGTTGTTAGTGCTACCTGGTAGTACAATAGTCTTACTGAATGCAGTTGCTTTGCTATCAATGTTTATAAGGTCATCAATCGCATAGGTTATTTGATTACTCAAACCTTTGTTGATATCTAACTCGTTATTTTCAATCCAAATTCGTGTCATAGTTATTATATTTGTCCCAATTTTTCATGATTTTTGGTAAATGCCCGGTGTTTCCACATTGGGCATTTTTTATCTCAAGTGTGAGTATCTTGTTTGATTCATTTCGAAATCAATCTCTAATGCTCTTTGCCTGTTGTTGACATACTTACTATACTCGTAGTTAGAATTCTTAATTGTAACAGGATAAAAATAACTATCAATCTCCATAAGTATTTGACCTGAATTAATCAACTGCGACGACCATTGGTAGTCAGTATCATTCATCGCATCAGCAGTCAAACGATATGACCAGTTCATTTTGTTGGAGTAGTTGATTTTGCTTTCTACATACTTATTATTGCCATCGTCATATTGAACATTAGTGCCATTAAAAATGAAATCTCTTTTCTCAAATCCTTTGCGTTCTACGTCCATTGTAAGTCTTGATACCAAGTCAAAATGAATCGTATCCCACATTCCAAAACGATTCAAGAAATGCACAGGCACGGTATCATATTTTGGATTGCATTTGTTGTATATCCTTAATTTATCTACTGCGCTATCAGTAAAAACTTCAACATATTTTGCATTGACTGATAAAGCGTAATTTAAAATTGGTTTAAGATTTACTTGAGTAAACATATATGGCATAGTTTCAACAGTATTAAAAATCAGTGCATTGCTATTATTATAAACATAATAGTAAATGCTTGATGAACCACCTCCATAATTGCTACCAATAAACAAAGACTCATTAAAATCAGCATATAAAGTGCGATTTCTTTCCGTAAAAAATTTTGATTGATAGTCTGCAATTGGTCCTTCATTAAATCTTTTAAACAAATCAGGTCTCCAATTATAGACTCTTGTTGTTCCGCTTGCAAGATTAAGTGTGGTTGTTCCGCTATATTCCTCACCATATCTAACTTGGTATTCTTTTTGCAATGGTGCTTCTTGATATTGAGCAGTTGCATCAAACCAACCATAGTCAATGCTATTGCGAATAATCGGTCCTGCATCAAAGTATCCATAGGTTGTACCTGGCTCAGGATATTGTTTTACTCGTATCTTTTGCACCCCACCAATATAAACATCAAACACATATTTAAAATCAGGTATTGCACTATGATTGCTGCTTACAATATGCCATAACCCATCCTGTATTGATTCACTATTTGATGGTGTATTTTCAATTCCTATTGCCATTATTTTTTATTTAAAGTATTTATTGTGTAGGTTATATCTTTTGCCATTGCCTCACCTAACTTTTCGCCCAAATCTTTGAATGTCATTGCAATAATTTTATCAAGGTAATGCGTTGCTTTGATACCATATCGTTTAATCATGTATATCAATGTTTGTGTTTTTAACTCAATCAATGATAATTGCTTTTTCTCTCTATTTGTCGCTCTTAATCCTTGTCTTTGCACTGTTGTTATCTTTGCCTTACCTGACTCAATATAAGAGCGAATGCTTCGCCTTCCTTCTTGGCTCATGCCATAGTTCTTGTATTGATACGGACTTGATGGTGCATTGCTTGATGACCTAACACCCTTTACACCAACATTGGTGTAGTCAAAATAATCAGCTAAATATAAAAGCAAAGTGTTACCATCATTTGTGACTTGAAACTCAAATGAATCAAGCAACTTGCCTGATGCCACATTGTTTACTTCATTTGAAACGATGCGCAAATTCTCTTCAAATAATACCGCATATTGTTCCAATACATTTGTCACTGTACCAAATGCCACACCGCCTTGCGTCTCTTTATCCAATATCCCCGATTGGATTGCTTTATTTTGTGCTGCGCTTATAGATATAGGCATCGTATTCCGATTTCATTTTTAGATATAACAAATCATTTAAAAAATGCACCACTCCTAAATTCCAAACCGATTCAAGAGATATTCCTTCGAAATCTGCGACCATTTTGGCATTGGCAACCCATCCAAAATGCTGATTGAATCGTTCAGCAATTGGCGAGTCGTATCCTCCGACACTCCCTTCTTCTTCGCTTCCTTCACCAAATAAGGCAGGGAAATCTGCATTGATACCCGATAGAGAAGATAAAAAAAAACCGCAGCATGATATGCCACCTCAAAATCCACATCCTCCATATCCGTTGCAATATCCACATGGTCTCTTTCGTACGGAACATACTTCATTCTGCGCCAATTAAACTTCACTGGTGTAGCCATTGTCGCTAATATCTTATGTAGATTATCAATGACATCTTTGCCAAACGTAATCGCTTCAACATACTTGCCGGCATTCATTGGCTCCTTATCTATCTTGTAATTCAATTGATAAGTTATGCCATTCACACTTACATACTTTACAGGCTTGCCCTTCATCATCTTGGCAGTCAATAGTTCAAACTTTGTTTGAATGTCAGCGCATAACTTGTTAAACTTCACCATTTTCATTTGCTCAACTTTTTCAGGTATTAATCCTGTCACCACACCCACCATCTTGATGGACTTATCAATGTCTTCCTCCTCTGATTTAGCAATGAAATACAACTCCTGAAACTGTCTAATTGATAACTTCATAATATACTATGTTTGTTTTTAAGTGTTTGTTTCTCAAATAAAATGATATTCGCCATAACCTTTGTGTTGGATTCGGCATCTATTTGCAAGCGCAAGCGCATTCACACAGTCATCATGAAATCCAGATGGCGCAGAATACTTAACACCGGTTGGAGTAAAAATATACTCGAATATTGCAAGTTCCTGTGGGATATGTCCGTCAGGATAGGCAATCTCACCTTTGTGAATTGCAGATGCAAGACCTTCCATCAATTGTTGTTTGCTTGTTGATGTGTATTTAAATCCCACCATTCGATTGAAATGCCTTTGCAAGTCCTCAACTATCGCATCTCCCACACCTGTTGAATCAATGACTACAGGTTTGTTTCTGTCTATCTTCATGATTGTTTCCTTTGTTTGACTCCAATCCTTTTGGAATCTCTCAAAGTGAGCAACACCTCCATGCTTATCGAATCCGATTACTACAGTCCAATCCACTGATTTAGCAAGGTCAATTCCATAATATTCCGCAGGTAACTGGCTTAATGGTCGGATGCAATTGTTTATGTGTTGACTCCCGAATGGATTCGCTGCATTCTCGGCAGGATTCGCCATGTATTCCTGTTCGAATACCACCGATGGCAATTGAGCGCGTGCAGAGTCTATTTCGGTTGCATCAATGTGTGGATTGTCATATGTTGAATACTTGAATGATTGCCATTCAGGCTCTCCATTACGCATGAATAATGAATAGAAAAAGTTCTTCCCTTTTGGTGTTGATAGGAAGATTGCCTTCCCTTTATAATCGGTCAAAGTTGGTCGTATTGAATTAAGCCATCCATCCTCCAGGTTTGGAATATATGATGCCTCATCCACTATGACCATGTGGAATTTCAAACCTCGCATTGAGTCAAGTCTTTCGCCTGTAAAGAATCGAATGCTTCCGCCTGTAATCATGTTGATAACCAAATCGCTTTGGTTGTACTTACATAACTTTTCGGGTATCAACTTCAATATCTCCAAAAAGAATATCTTGCCCAACTGATAGGTTGGTGTGATATATGCCACCGACTTATTGCCTATTGCATTAATGATTGCTTCGTTCTGACTAATTACCGATTTACCCCATCTTCGACCACACATCAAGACTCTGAATCTTGACTGCGATTCAATTACCTCTGATTGCTTTGGATGTGGCTTTGGTAACTTAATCTCAACTACCATACGTTATTTTAATCTCTGAAATTGTGTGCGTGTTGGTTGTATCCAACCTATCAGTCATGCCCAAGAAGTTTTTAGCATAGAATATACCCTTTCCTTCATTTGCAACCACATCACGCGCCAATGCTCTGAAGATGGCATCAGTTTCAACCACAACTTCATGATAGTCATGTTGTGGATTCTTTAGTGCATCATACCACTTTGTGCGCTTATAGAAATCAAATTGCTTCATCCGTAACCAGTGCAATAGAAAATATTCTATAGTTGGCAGATGTCTATCCTTAATCTGCACAACACCTTTAACCGATGGCACTTCCTTTGTGTCATTGATGCAATGGTCGCAATATTCATCTCGTAGTTGAATGAATTTCTCAACATCTATTATTTTTTTACTCATAGTTTTATTATTGATTTACTATTGTTTCACGTTCAACAAATAAGGTTGAGCAAGTATGACCTGGTGCCTGCACTAATCGGTATGGCTTGCCAAGTCCTTGTGCTATAGTGGTAAGTCCTGTGTACCCACCTGTGTACATCTCTGATGCCATTATCATTTCGGCAGCACATAAGAAATCACAATCCCAATAAACTGCTTTTGTATTCCATTGCGCTTGCATTCTATTATATTCATCTTGATAACCCAAAAAATATACAACCTCTGAAAATGTCAATAGGTAATCAACCTCTTTATTCCAATCAAATGTGGCATCAAGATAGTTGTTACCTGTGGCAATTAGTGAAAATGAATGGTCAATGATTGCATTATTTTCTACTTTTAACCAAGCATCCTTGCTCACTTGTATTCCAAATGGTATTGCATGACAATCAATCAAGTTATTGAAATGACCTGCGTAATTGCGAAATAAGTCCAAGTCATGACAGTCATAAGTGATTTGTGTAATGGTAACCGATTCAATATAATCCTGCAACCTTATCAACTTGGCAATACTTTCGGCTCGTTGTTTATCGTAAGGATGAATGAACAAATGACCACCTCCCAATGCCTTGATTGTTGGTAGTGAGAATATTATGTCACCTGTTGCGCCTCCATGTCTAAAGTTGTTGCTCATACCAGCGATAGATTTTAGTTAAAAATTCAGCTACGCAAACAGGACAGGTGCGGTTGTAGTTGTAGTATGCATCATGCGCTTGCCTGTATGCATCAAGCAATTCGTTTTGAATGTCATGGTTAAAGTTCACTATCTCACCTGAATTGTAATACAAGTCGTAGATGTGTTTATGCTTTGCAAAGGTCAGCATATAAGGCTTTTCGCTTTTCGTTAATGTCTGCAAGGTTATATTTTTTTTGCGCCCACTCATAAAGTTTATTTCCCATTTCATGCCTGGCATCGGCATCGTTTATTAGTAAATTAATATGTTTAAACCAGTCAGATTGTTTTTCAACCCATAGAACAGGAGCATCCATATCCAATGTGTATGGCTCAACCTTTGAGACTATGCAAGGCATCCGCTTCGATGCCGCCTCCAATATCTTTAAGTTGG
>Ga0209499_1000391_pt1 | contig 32729 bp, 29 predicted proteins | sample C_130208_EF_Meta_FD_187306 | JGI IMG/M metagenome (GOLD analysis project Ga0209499, IMG submission 187306) | Freshwater microbial communities from Lake Croche, Canada to study carbon cycling - C_130208_EF_MetaG (SPAdes) (version 2) | ecosystem: Environmental > Aquatic > Freshwater > Lake... | reverse complement strand
TTCCTCAGATCCCACCCAGCTGTCCCCGCCGCCCGCTGAGGCCGCGCCGACCACCTCACCCGCCGACTTGTCCGGCAGCACCCCGGCGTCGGCGGAAGCCTTGGCGTCGGAGAGCACGCCGCCCACCGCGGAACCCAAGCCCGTCAAGAAACGCGCCCCGCGCAAACCCAAGCCGGTGGAAACCACCGAGCCCTTGCCGGTGGCGGCGCCGCAGGAAGAGCCCCTCCTTCGCCCCACGGATGAAGCCGGGACCAGCATCGCCCAAAGCGAATTCAGCCAGGTCGCACCCGACGAGTCCCCGCGCGCCCGCGCCGAGGTGACGGAAACCGTCATCTCCTCCGACGGCGCCACCCGCCTCCTCGTCACCGCCTACATCGGCATCGGCAACCGCCTCTTCATCCGCGGCGAGGGCCCGGGCCTGAGCTGGGACAAGGGCGTGCCGCTCCAGTTTGTCTCCATCGGCAAGTGGCGCTGGGAAACCAGCGAGGCCGACTCGCCCGTACAATTCAAACTCTACAAGAACGACGAAACCGAATGCGCCGCCCTCGGCCGCCGGTCCCTGGACCCCGGCCAACAGGCGGAAGTCAACGCGACGTTCTAGTCGTTGGGTGGGCGGGCCTGTCCCCCGGCCCGCAGGAGTAACGTCAGCCCGCAGGAGAGTTGGGCCTTTCGCCAGCGCGTGGACCTTGCGCATGCGGGCACGGGACGTGCCCGCCCACCTCCTTTCTCAATAATGCGGCGGACGCTCGTCGGCCGGCTCCCCGCCGTCGCCCGTCGTGGTGTCGGTCATCCGCTCGCGCAGGTTGCGCAGCTCCTGCCGGACCCGGGCGAGCGTCTCGGTGAGCTCCAGCATCGCCTTGTCCTGCTCCGTCACATGACGTTCCAGGTAGGCGACCTTTTCCTCCAGCCGTTGCACACGGTCGTTCATTTCGCGGCGTCCTTGAGTTTCTTCAACTCGGGAATCACCACGCGCTGGTAGCAATCCGGGCAGATGGAATGGCTGAATTCGCTGCCCGTCCGCTCGTTGATGTAGCCCTCGATCTGCTGCCAGTAGTTCTGGTCATCGCGGATTTTTTTGCAGTACGAGCAGATCGGGAGCAGCTCCTCGAGCTGGCGAACCTGGGTCGCATACCGCAGGATCCGCTCCGCGACGCGCAGGCGATTCCAGAGCTCTTCGATATCGAGCGGCTTCGTGAGGAAATCATCCACGCCTGCGTCCGCCGCCTCCTGCTGGTTTTCACCCGTCGCATCGCGCGCGGTCAGCAGGATGAAATACGTGTAGTCGGCGCCCGCGGTCTTGCGGATGCGGCGGCAGAGCTCGAGCCCGTCCATCTGCGGCATGGCCCAGTCACTCACCACCACCCGCACATGTTCCGACTTCGCCAGCTTCCAGGCGTCCTCGCCATTCGCGGCCTCGATGACCTCGTGACCCAGCTTGCGCAGCGCTTGACGCAGCACTGCGCGGGACACCGCATCGTCTTCGACAGCGAGGATTTTCACGGTCTGCAGCGTGGCTCGGGCCCCTGCCAGGGGCAACGTGGAAAAAGCGCTTACCCAACCAGCAGCTGCCGCAGCGCCGCCGGATCCATCACCGGCGCCTGGCAGGCAAAGCGTTCACACACAAAGGCCGTAGCTCTTCCCGCGACCGGCCGCATTTCCGCCAGCCAGGCGGACCGCGCCCCCAGCCACTCGCGATCCACTTCACTGGTGACCGCCAGCACGACTCGCCGCGGCCCCAACCGCTCGTGCAACACCGCCAGCAAGGCCTGAAAATCCGGCTCGCGCGGGTCACCCGCGAGCACGACCTGACGCGGAGGTTCGAGCGCGCTCCCCAGCGCGCAGAGCATCTCCGGCATCGCGTGCGGCGTGCCGCTCCATTGCGCCCGGAAGGCCTCCAGCGTGCGCACCGCGCGGGCGTGGAGCGTTTCATCGTGCAGCATCGCCGCCAGCCGCAGCAGGTTCAACGCGGCCACCGAACTAGGCGCCGGCTCGGCGCCGTCGTAATCTTCCTTTAGCCGCAGCACGATCGCCGTGTCGTCTGCGCGGGAATTGAAATAGCCGCCCTTGGCTTCATCCCAAAACCGCGTGTCCATCGCGCCTTGCAGCTGCTCCGCCCATTCGAGCCAGCGCAGTTCAAATGTCGCTTCATACAGGTCGAGCAGTGCTTGGATGAAATAGGCGTAGTCCTCGGCAAAGCCCTCCGCCGCACCACGGGTCTGGCGCCAACTGCGGAAGAGACCGCCGGTCGCGGGGTCAAACAGCTCCCGCCGCACAAATTCCGCGGCGCGGATCGCCGCCGCCAGGTGCGCGGGCTCGCCCAGGACCAGCGCGCCTTTGGCCAGCGCGGAAATCATCAGTCCGTTGTTCGCGGTGATGATCTTGTCGTCGAGCAACGGCCGGGGCCGCCGCGACCGCACGGTGCGCAACTTGGCCAGCGCCGCCAGGATCCGCTCGTTTGCCTGCTCGGGCGTCAGGCCAAACTGCGACGCGGTTCCCATCAACGGATGCCGCTGCACCAGGATGTTTTTACCGACGAACTCTCCGTGCGGATCCCGCTCCGCCTCTACATTCCCCGCTTCCTTCACGTTGAAGTGCACCCCCAACAATGCCGCGTCTTCCCCGAGCACCTCCCGCAGCTCCTCCGCGCTCCAGACGTAAAACGCCCCCTCCACGTGCTTCACGTGCTTGTCGTTCTGCGCAGTCCCCGGCGGCGCGCTATCCGCGTCCTCCGCCGTAAAAAATCCGCCGGACAGGCTGGTCAGTTCGCGCCGCACGTAGTCGAAGATATCCCGCGCCATCCACGCAAACCGTTCGTCGCCCGTCGCCTGCACCGCCTCGAGGGCGTTGAGCGCGATCTGCGCCTGGTCGTAGAGCATTTTCTCGAAGTGCGGCACGAACCACTCGCCGTCCACCGAGTAGCGGTGATAACCGCCGCCCACGTGGTCGTGGATTCCTCCCCGCGCCATGCCGCGCAGGGTCGAGGCCGCCAACCTGATCGCCTCCGCGCCGACCTCGCCCGTCACGCCCTGGATCGCGGCGCAGCGAAAGAGGAAATTGAGATTCGAGGCCCGGGGAAACTTCGGCGCATTGCCGAAGCCGCCGTGATCCGCGTCGAAGGATTCAAAGAAATAGCCCAGCCCCTTCTCAAACGCGTCGCCTCCCGCCACCGTGAGGTCATCCGCCGACAGCACCGGCGGCTTGTCCAGGTAGTGCTCCCGCAGCATCGCAATCACCCGGTCGCCCTCGGCAACGAGCTTGTCGCGCTCCTCGCGCCAGCCCTGCGCGATCGTACGCAGGATCGCCGGAAACCCCGCCCGACCGTGCCGGTCCTCGGGAGGGTAATAGGTGCCGCCGTAGAAGGGCTTCAGCTCCGGCGTCAGCCACGCGCTCAGCGGCCAGCCGCCGTGGCCGGTCATCGCCTGCACGTAGGTCATGTAAACCTTGTCCACGTCAGGCCGCTCCTCGCGGTCCACTTTGATGGGGATGAAATGCGCGTTGAGGATCTCCGCCGTCTCCGGGTTTTCGAACGACTCGTGCGCCATCACGTGGCACCAGTGACACGTCGAGTAGCCGATGCTCAGGAAGATCGGCTTGTCCTCCGCCCGGGCCCGGGCAAACGCCGCCTCGCCCCACGGCAGCCACGCCACCGGATTGTCCGCATGCTGGAGCAGGTAGGGCGATTTCTCGTGCGCGAGGGCGTTGGACATCGGCCTAGACGCTCACGCAAACCCGCCAAGTTGCAAAGATTTTGGGCGGAATTGTGGGGCGGGATCGCTGATCCCGCCTGTGGGTTGCGCGCCAGCGGGCAACCCACCCCTGCAAGGCGGGCCCAGCGGTCCCGCCCTACCCCAACCCGCGGGCTTAAGGCTATTTCCCCAAAACCCAGCTGAAGATCAGCGGCGCCACGATCGTCGCGTCGCTCTCCACGATGAACTTCGGGGTCTTCGCCCCGAGCTTGCCCCACGTGATCTTCTCGTTGGGCACCGCGCCGGAATAGCTGCCGTAGCTCGTGGTCGAGTCGCTGATTTGCGCAAAGTAGCCCCAGAGCGGCACGCCCGTGCGCCGCAGGTCCTGGTGTAGCATCGGGACGACGCAGATTGGGAAATCGCCCGCAATGCCGCCGCCGATCTGGAAAAACCCGATCGAACCCTCGCCGTTGCGCAGTTTCTTCGCCGTCTTCGTGTACCACTCGGCCAGCACGGTCATGTACTCGATACCGGTGCGGACGGTGTGCACGTTCTTCACGTGGCCGCTGATGACGTGGCCGGCAAACATGTTGCCCAGCGTCGCGTCCTCCCAGCCCGGAACGATGATCGGCAGGTTCTTTTCGCACGCGGCCAGCATCCAGGAATTCTTCGGGTCGATCTGGTAGCTCGGCTTCAGTTTTCCACCGCGCAGGATCTTGTACATGAACTCGTGCGGGAAATACCGCTCGCCGGCCCGGTCGGCCTTCACCCATTCCGCGAGTACGACCTTCTCGATGCGGCGCATGGCCTCCATCTCGGGGATGCACGTGTCTGTCACCCGGTTCATGTGCCGGTTCAGCAGCTTCTGTTCATCCGCCGCCGTGAGGTGCCGGTACTGCGGCACACGCTCGTAGTAGTCGTGCGCGACCAGGTTGAAGATGTCCTCTTCCAGGTTCGCGCCGGTGCAGACGATCGCGTGGACCTTGTCCTGGCGGATCATTTCCGCGAGCGAGATGCCGAGCTCCGCCGTGGACATCGCGCCGGCGAGGGTCACGAGCATCTTGCCGCCCGCGTTGAGGTGCGTCTCGTAGCCCTTGGCGGCGTCCAACAGCGCCGCCGCGTTGAAATGGCGGTAGTGCTGGGCGATAAACCTGGAAACCGGGCCTTTCTTGGCCGCGAGCGCGGCATTAACCGCCTCCGGCTTCACTTTGGCTTTCTTGGCTTTCATAAAGGGGGGAGCCTAGCACCCGGCCTTCCGGGAGGATACAAAAAACCGTCGCAACGGGGAGTTAAGTCGTCTCTTGTCGTTGGTTACCCGATGTTTGCCTCGTTTCTAGCCGCTTTCTTCTTCGCCCTCAACGCCACTTGCGCCAGCCATAGCGTCCGGGCCTTGGGCGCCCTGCGTGCCAACCTCGGGCGACTGGTCGTCGCGGCCCTGATTTTGGGCTTCTTCGCCCATACTGTCGGCCGCGGTTTCGCCAGCGCCAGCCTCGGTTGGTTCCTCCTGAGCGGCCTGATCGGGATGGGGCTGGGAGACCTCGGCGTCTACGGCGCGCTGCCCCTGCTGGGCTCGCGCCTGACGGTCCTCATGACCCAATGCCTCGCCGCCCCGATCGCCGCCCTGGGCGAATGGCTCTGGCTCGGGACGAAGCTCACCCCCGCACAAATGCTCTGGGGCAGTGTGATTCTGGTGGGCGTCGCCGTGGCCATCATGCCGAGCAAATCCAGCCCGCCCAAGGTGCACGTCCGGCCGATCGGTTTTCTCTTTGGCCTGGTCGCCGCGGCCGGACAGGGAATCGGCGCCCTCGTCAGCCGCAAGGGCGTGACCGTCGCCACCGCCGCCGGCGAACACGTGGCCAACGCCACCTTCGGCCTCACCGCCACATATCACCGCATTCTCGCCGGGCTCATTTTCATCACCATCTGGTTTCTCGTGCTGCGCCTGCTCCGCCGCGTGCCACCCGCCCCGGTGATCACGCCCGAAGTGCGACGCACCAGCCCGCGCTGGGTGCTGGCCAACGCCCTTGCCGGCCCGGTCGCCGGCGTCGGCTGCTACCAATGGGCCCTCGCCACCACGCCCAGCGGACTCGTCCTGCCCATCGCCGCCACGACGCCCCTCCTGGCCATCCCGATCGCCTTCTGGTTCGAGGGCGACCGCCCCACCTGCCGCTCGATCGTCGGCGCCGTGATCGCCGTCGCCGGCTGCATCGCACTGACGCTGAATCGCTGACTCTTATCGCGGAAGCGCTGACTCTTATCGCGGAAGCGCGAAAGCGCGGAGCAGCCGTCCACTCCGAATTCTGCGCTTCCGCTCTTTCGCGCTTCCGCGATACTTCCGAGGTCCCCATGAAACGACTCATCCTCCCGGGCCTAGGTTTGATGATCGCGCTGCTCGCGAGCAGTTGCACGACGGTGATCAATACGAAGACGGGAACAGACGTCGGCGACCTGGTCGGCGCGTGGCGCGGCAAGGTGCAGTTCAAAACCGGGGCCTTCGCGGCCGTCACCGACCTCGACTTTCTCTACGTCTTCAACGCCGGCGGCACGATGACGGAGTCCTCCAACTACGACGCCATGCCACCCGTCACCCCGGCGTACGGGGTGTGGAAAAAAACCGGCCCGCGCCAGTACGAAGCGAAGTACGTCTACTACTGGACCAAGCCCCCAGCGGCACTGGATGAGATCACCAAGGGCGGCGGCTGGTCCCCCGGCGGCCATGGCGTGCTCAGCCAGAAAATCACCGTTTCTGAGGATGGAAACACCTTCGACTCGACCCTGACCTACGAGGTCTTCGACCAGGCCGGCAAACCCACCGACCCCGGCAGCGAGGCCTCAGCCAAGGGCGCGCGGATCAAGCCCTGAGGTTTTCGCTCAAACCAATTTCCACGGATGAAATCCAAGCCCGCCCTCATCTGGGTCATTTGTCTAGGGCTGGGGTTTGCCGGCGGGTGGCTCAGCCGCGGCACGTCGTTTGCACCGGCCACAAGTGAGACGAGCCGGGCCGACTCCCTACGCGTGGTCGCCCAGCCTGTGGCCATCATGATCTCGCCTCCCTCCGGGCCAGCCAAGGATCTCAGTGAGCCCGCCGATTCGGCCGCGGCCCAGCGGTCGCAGGTGGTCTCGGATTTGAACACTTTGGTCGGCGAGCGAAAGCGCGGGTTGTACATTGCGATCCCGGTCTTTGGGGCCGACGGCCTGGAGCCGACGTTTGCGAAGGTGTATGGCCTTTCGCCGGAGGAAATCTCCGCCCTCAACGAGGCCATCAAGGCCACCAAGGGAAAATTCACCGCGCTCGCGATCCAAACCGCCAAGGCTGAGCTCAGCGCCGACGGCTCCCGCCTCGTGGTGGAGGTGCCGTCCGTGACAGATCAAGGCGGGGGTATTTACGACCAATTGTTACAGTCGTTCGAGGGGGTGCTGGGGCCGGATCGTTTCCAGAGTTTTAACGCCCTCTCGGGCGCGATTTTTGACACGGGTTTCGGTTCATTTGGCATATGGAACACCCGCTATGAAGTCTCCGTGGCGACGCCGAAGACTGCGACCTGGGATGCGACCTATCGGATCACCATGAACTCGACCGGTCCCAACGGGTCATCCAACGGGAACTTCACGCTCCATCAGAATGGCCTCTCGACCCAATATCCGGTGCTGAGCCATTTTATTTCGGCCGGATTTGTACCCAAGCCGGGCGGGAAATAGCGCATTCGACCCCAGTGGGCGGACGCTGCACAATCCCCAACCCGCGCATTGACGCCGGGCCCGGCATCCCGTGTGCTGTCCGGTTCCGATGCTTACCATCGCCGATGTTTCCAAGTCCTATGGCACGCGTGAACTCTTCCACGACGTGTCGCTCTTTGTCGCGCGCACCGACCGCTACGGCCTCGTCGGCCCCAATGGCGCGGGCAAATCCACCCTGTTCAACCTGATCCTCGGCGAGGAGGCCCAGGACACCGGCACCATCGAGTGGGAACGCGGCGCCGACTTCGGCTTCCTGCCCCAGGAAAGCGCCCCCGTCGGCGACGAAACCATCCTCCAGATCGCGACCAGCGGCAAGAAGCTGGTCCCGGAGAACGACGACGACTGGGACATCGACTGGACTCTCGAGCCCCGCGCCAAGAAAATCCTATCCGGCCTCGGCTTCAAGGAGGGTGACTCCGACAAGCTCGCCAAGACGTTCTCCGGCGGCTGGGTCATGCGGGCCCACCTCGCCCGCCTGCTCGTCGCCGAACCCGCCCTGCTCATCCTCGATGAGCCGACCAATCACCTCGATCTCGAGGCCTTGCTCTGGTTCCAGGACTACCTGACGCGCTACCCGGGCGGCCTGCTGGTCGTCTCCCACGACCGCGCCTTCCTCAACATCCTCTGCACCGGCATCCTCGAGCTGCGCGGCGGCACGCTCAACCGCTACACCGGCAACTACGACGACTACCTCGCCGAGCGCGTCGCCCGCAAGGAACAGCAGGCCTCCATCTTCAAGAACCAGCAGCGCGAGATCGCCCACCTCCAGAAATTCGTGGACCGCTTCGGCGCCAAGGCCTCGATGGCCTCCCGCGCCAAATCCAAGGAAAAGCAGATCGAGCGCCTCCAGGACGTCGCCGTCGAGGAGCCGATGGAGGACCTCAAGAAAGTGCATTTCCGCTTTCCGCCGTCACCCCGCTCCGGCCTGAAGGTCATCTCGCTCAAGAAGGTCCAGCAGGCGTACGGCGACCACATCGTCTACCGCGACCTGAACTTCGAGGCCGAACGCGGCCAGCGCATCGTGCTCGTCGGCCCCAACGGCGCCGGCAAATCCACTCTCCTCAAGATCCTCGGCGACGTCATCCCGATCCAGGGCGGCGCACGCGAGCTCGGCAGCAACGTCTTCCCGGGCTACTTCGCGCAGAACCGTGCCGACAACCTGAAGCTCAACCTCACCGTGATGGAGAACGTCATGGAGTTGCGCACGGCCGCGAACGACCTCACCGAGCAGCAGGCCCGCACCATCCTGGGCGCGTTCCTCTTCCGGAAGGACGACGTCTTCAAGAAGGTCTCCGTGCTCTCCGGCGGCGAAAAATCCCGGCTCGCACTTGCGCGCCTCCTCGTGGACCCGCCGAACTTGCTCCTGATGGACGAGCCCACGACCCACCTCGACATCGCCTCGATCGACGCGCTGCTCTTCGCCCTCAAGCAGTACGAGGGCACGTTCATCTTCATCAGCCACGATGTGTATTTCATCCGCGAGCTCGCGAAGACCGTGCTGCATGTGCACTCGGGCCGGCTGACGCCGTATTCCGGCGACTACGACTACTACCTCGAGAAATCGAAGGCCACGAACGCCCGCGAGGCACTCACCGCCGGCTTCACCGACGCCCGGCCGAAGCAGAACCTCCCCGCCGCCAAGGCTACTCCGGCCCCCGCCGCGCCGGCGAAGGCGCGCGCATCGCAGGGCGACATCAAGAAGATGCACACCGAGGCGCACCGCCTGGAAGAGGAAGTCTCCAAGCTCGAGGCCAAGCAGGACGAGCTGGCCGCCGCCCTCGAGGCGCCCGAGACCTACGCCGACAAGGGCAAATTCCACCATCTCAACCTCGAGCTCAGCACGCTCGTCGACCAGCTCGCCGCCGCCACCGCCGCATGGGAAAAAGCCGCGTCTAAACTGGCGGAGATGGAGCAAGCCTAAGCGTCCGAATATAGGGCGGGGTCGCCGACCCCGCCTGGGATGGAACGCGTTGTCCCTAACGCGTTTAGTTTTTGTGGCGGACATTGGGCCCTAGGCGGAACCAAACAACGCGTTGGGGCAACGCGTTCCACCCCGGAAATTCCGTACTTCCGCCCCTCCGCGTTTCCCCGATGACGGATTGGCGCCCTACGCGATGATCTCGTCGATCAACTTGACCGGCTTGACCGGCTTCGTCCCGAGGGTGATGGCTTCCTCGAGCAGGGCCTTCGCCGCGGCCAGCGCCGTCTCGTCGTTCGCGTGAATCACGCACAGCGGGGCGCCGGCTGCGACCAGCTCCCCGACTTTCACGAGGTCGCTCACGCCAACCGCATGGTTGACCTTGTCCTCGGCCTTCGCCCGGCCCGCCCCGAGCCGCAAAGCGGCCAGCGCCACGTCCATGGCATCGACATCCTGCACGAAGCCCGCGTGCGCCGCCACCAGCGGCACCTTTAGTTTCGCCTGCGGGAGGCGGCCCGGCTCGTCGACCACGCGGGCATCACCGCCCTGCGCCTCGACCATCGCGGTGAATTTTTTCAGCGCCGAGCCGTCCAGGATGGTGGACTCCAGCTGCGCCCGGGCCTCCGCCGCCGTCCGCGAGGTCTTCGTGAGCAACAGCATCTGTTCGCCCAGCGCATAGGTCACGGCCATCGTGTCGGCCGGCCCCTCGCCGCGCAGGCAGGCGATGGACTCGGCGACTTCGAGGGCATTGCCGATGCTGCGGCCCAGCGGCTCCTCCATCGCGGTCAGCACGGCCCGCGTCGGTTTGCCCAGAGCCTTCGCCACCGCGACCAGCGCCTGGGCCAGTTCCCGGGCCTTCAGCTTGCTTGGCATGAAGGCTCCGCGGCCGAACTTCACGTCAAGCACGAGCACATCAATGCCCTCCGCGAGTTTCTTGGCCAGGATGCTGCCGCAGATGAGCGGAATGCTCTCCACCGTGCCGGTCACGTCGCGCAGCGCGTAAATCTTCTTGTCGGCCGGTGCCAACTCGGCGGTCTGGCCGATGAGGCAGAGCCCGATCCGCTGCAGCTGCGCCCGGTAGTCATCCAGCGAGAGGTTGACCCGGAAGCCGGCGATGGACTCCAGCTTGTCGAGCGTGCCGCCCGTGTGGCCCAGCCCGCGGCCGGAGATCATCGGCACGGTCACGCCGCAGGCCGCGACCATCGGGGCCAGGTGCAGTGAAACCTTGTCGCCCACGCCGCCCGTCGAGTGCTTGTCCGCCTTCGGCTGCCGGATGGAGCTGAGATCGGCCACCTGGCCGGAGTGCATCATGGCCTGGGTGTAGTCCACGGTCTCCGCCGACGTCATGCCGCGCAGGAAGATCGCCATCAGCATCGCGCTCAGCTGGTAGTCCGCCCAGGACCCGTCGGTCGCCCCGCGGACAAAGGCCAGGATTTCCTCCCGGGTCAGCGTCTCACCGTCGCGCTTTTGGGCAATAATGTGCTGGGGAAAAAGCGACGGGCTCATGGCAGCGGACTGCCTTTGAATAGCAGCCCGGCACCCGTGCCGATGAAAAACTTCCGGGCCGGCGAAGCCGGCCATGGGCCACATCTGCGCCACGCCCCGCGGGCTTATTCCGCCGCCGCGGATTTTCCGCCGAAAACGGACTTCGCGAGGGTGAAGGGCGACTGGGTGAAACGCAGGATGGCCGACGGCTGCTTGACGTTCTCCGCGTGCTGGGCGGCCGTGGCGGCGGCGAGGATGGACTCGCGCTGGGCCAGGCTGGCCTCCCGGGCCATAAGTGCCGCCTCATGGCGCTTCAGCAACGCGGCGGTTTCCTTGAGATTGAGCCGGTCGTCGCGCACGTGCGCCTGCTCGGCCTCGAGCAGCTCGCGGGCACGGTGGAGTTTCTCCCAACCGGCCTGCAGCGTGGCGTCACCCTCGAAGGGCGAGACACTCGGGACGCGGCCCAGCGCCACGGGGGCGATGTACTGCGGGGTCGGCGGCGGTTGCAGGGTGGTTTCCAGCTGCGCCTGCCACTGGCGGAGGTGGGTCTCGTAATCGCGGAGGTTAGCCTCGCGATCGCGCAGGGCTTCGTGGTCCTGGTCGAGGTTGTGGCGCTCCATCAGGGCGTGGCTGGCGATTGCGCTCTCGGCGCGGTCACTGGCGAACAACGACAGTCTAATTTCCGGCTTGGGCGCGGGAAAGATGATGATGGGATTGGTGTTGGGCGTGGACATGGTTTGCGACGCGCGCACCATAAGCCACTCCGGGCCGAAAAGGCCATAGGCGCAGCCGGCTTTTACCCGTTGTTTACCCTTGCCGCGTGGGCTTTCAGACAAAATTTACCCGCCGCGCCGGCGGGGCGGATAAATCTTTTCCGACGCGCGCTCAGGCGCGGAAAATCACGTCCTCGCGGTTGAACATTTTCACCGCCAGCGTGAGCGCGACCGCGGCGTAAACGCAGGACGAGCCGAAGATGAGCACGATGTAATTCCAGTGCCAGATGCCGGACAGCATCTCCTTGCACACGAGCGAGAGGTTCAGAATCGGCACGAGGGCGAGACGCGCGTTGAGATCAATGCCCGGCAGCATGCCAACGACCGCCGGCATGATGATGAGGAAGACCATTGGCGCGACGTAGCTCTGCGCCTCCTTGTAGCTCTTGGCAAAAAGCGCGACGGTGAAGATCACCGCCGAAAACAGCACCGCCACGGGCAGTACCATCCCCACCACGCCCAGCAGGCCCACCGGGTCGATCATCGGCATGGCCGTGCCCGCGGCTTTCGCCTGCATGGCAGCGGCCGCCAGTTTCGCCCCACCCCCGCCGCCAAACATCATGCCGGCGGCCATCGCACTCAGGCCCATCGACGTGAGCGAGAGCAGCATCGCCGACAGTGAGCCGGTGAGCACCATGAGGAACTTGCCCAGCACGAGGTCCACCCGCGCCACCGGGCTGCACAGGAGTGTTTCCATCGTGCCCCGCTCCTTCTCGCCGGCGGTCAGGTCCATCGCCGGGTACATTGCGCCCGTGAAGCAGAGAATGATGATGAGGTAGGGCACGATCCCGCCGAGCAGGTTGCCGCCCACCTTCTCGGGTGCCGCCACGTTCTCGCGTCGCAGGTCGAAGGGTTTCACCAGCGTCGCCGGCAGTGCACGCTCGGCCAGCCGCGCCGTGACCGTCTGGTCGCGCAGGTCGCGGAAAAACTTCTCCAGCTCCGACACGGCGAAGCCGGACTTCAGTTCACCGTCGTAGTTGTAGATGACCACGGGGTCGGCTGCCCCGGCCTTGAGCCCGGCCTCAAACCCGGCGGGGATCAGCACGGCGGCGCGGACTTTCTTGTCCGAGATCTGCTGCTTCCAGTCGGCCGCCGTCGGGACCACCTTGAGCTTCTTGTCCTGCCGGAGGGCGGCGGCCACGCCCGGCGAATCGTCCCCGCCCACGATCATGACCGCGGGGGTTTCCTCCCGGGCCTTGCTGACGACCCCCGCGGCGATCTTGCCCACGCCAAAGGTGAGCGCCGGCATGACAAAGGTCGGGATGATGATCATGGACATCAGCGAGCGCCGGTCGCGCAGCGTGTCTTTGAGTTCCTTCAGGTAGACGGTGAATATATTGTGCAGGTTCATGGTTGGCTCCTCAGTTTTTCAACGCCGCCGCCAGGGCCGCTTCGCCGCCGACCGCCTTGACGAAGACCTCCTCCATGTCCTGCTCGCCGAAGCGGGTGCGCAGCTCAGGCAGCGTACCCTCGGCCACGAGGCGGCCACCGTGGATGATGCCGACCGTATCACAGAGCTTCGCCACCTCGCTCATGATGTGGGTGGAGTAGATGACGGTCTTGCCGCGGTTGCGGCACTCGCGGACAAAGCTGACAATTGCGCGCGCGGTCATGACATCGAGTCCGAGCGTCGGCTCGTCGAAGATCATCACCGCCGGGTCATGGACCAGGGTCCGGGCGATGGAAGTCTTCTGCTTCATGCCGGTGGAAAACTTGTCGCACCGCCGGTCGAGGAACTCGGCCATGTCGAGCTCCGTGGCGAGGTGACGGATGCGCGCCGTGATCGCGGCATCCGTCATTCCGTTCAGGCGGCCAAAATAGGTAATCATCTCCCGGGCGGTGAGGCGGCCGTAGAGTGCGGTGCTCGCGGCGAGGAAGCCGACCTGCGCACGAACCTTCTCCGGCTCGCGCTCCACGTCGTAGCCGGCAACGGTGGCGTGGCCGCCGGAGGGCTTGAGCAGCGTGGCCAGCAGCCGGAGCGTGGTGGTCTTGCCGGCGCCGTTGGCGCCGAGCAGGCCGTAGATCTGCCCGGGACGGCAGGTGAAGGACACGTCGTCGACGGCGGTAATCACGCCGCGTTTCTTATCCTTGAACGTCTTGGTCAGATGGTGGGCTTCGATCATGAATCGCGGAGGTTCGGAGGTTGTGAAAATCGCAGGGACGTTTTTATCGCGGAAGCGCGGAGGAGCGGAAAAGAAGGGAACCATACAAAGAATCCCCCCCTGCTTTTCTGCTCCTCCGCGTCTCCGCGATAAAGGTCTTATAAACTCATTTTCTCTCTGAATTCCTGCGCCTGCCGGCGGCTCAATTCGACCTTGGCGGCGCCCTTCAGGTGCACGAGCAGGCCGCCGCTGAACCACGGCTCGATCTTGTCGATCCAAGCGAGGTTGATGATCTGGCGGCGGTTCGCGCGGAAAAAATATTTCGGGTCGAGCCGCTCCTCCATCGCGTTGAGCGAGCGGAAAAGCTGCGGCTGGGCCGCGTCGAAGTGCACGCGGGTGTAGTTGCCCTCGCTCTCCAGCAGGCGGATGGACCTTACCTCCACAAACCAGCAACGGTCGCCCTCGCGGACGAAAACCTTGTCCTCGGCCGCAAGCTTTGCCTGGTGGACGACGGGCGCGGTGGGCGCGCCGAGCTTCGCCCGCAGCTTTTCCAACGCCGCGGCCAGCCGGGCGGGATCCACGGGCTTGAGCAGGTAGTCGAGCGCGTTCAGCTCGAAGGCCTTGACCACGAACTCGTCGTAGGCGGTGGTGAAGATGACCTCGGGCGCCGGCGGCTCGAGCGACTCGAGCAGCTCCATGCCCGTCTCGCCGGGCATCTGCACGTCGAGGAAAATCAGGTCGGGCGCGAGCGCCGTGAGCTGCGCGCGGGCCTGTTTGCCGTTGGCGGCCTCGCCCACGATCTCGACGTCGGGAAAGGCCGCGAGCAGCCGGCGGAGCTCGTTCCGGGCGAGCCGCTCATCGTCGATCAGCAGGGCTTTCATGCGTGGGACAGCGGCAGCGGGATGATCGCCTCGGCCACGACGCTGCCGGGTGCCCCGGCGCGGAGCTGCAGCGTGGCCTGCTCGCCAAAGAGCAGGCGGAGCCGGTGGGCGGCGTTGGCCAGGCCCATGCCGGTCGAGCCATTGGCTTTCGCCAGGCGCGTGGCGCCGGGCTCGAACGCGCCGGGGTTCGTGACCTGGAGACGAAGGGAATCGTTCTCGCGGCGCGCGATGATGGCGATCTCGCCCCCCTCGGGGCGCGTGGAGATGCCGTATTTGACGGCGTTCTCGACCAGCGTCTGCAGCAGCATCGGCGGGATCGGCAACTGCAGTGTGTCGGGGGCCACATCGAGCCGCAGGCGCAGCCGCTCCTCATGGCGGACCTGCTCGAGCGCGAGGTAGTCGTTGACCACGCTCAGCTCGTCCTCGAACGGCACCGTCTCCAGCTGGCCGCTCTGCAGCGAATAGCGCAGGAGGTTCGCCAGCTGCGTGACCGCCTGCCGGGCCCGGAGCGGGTCCTCCTCGATCAGCGCGCGGAGGGAGTTGAGCGAGTTGAAGATGAAGTGCGGGTTGACCTGCGACTTCAGCGCACGGAGCTCGGACTCCTTCACGCTGGTGGCGAGTCGCAGCCGCTCGATCTCGAGGCGGTTGAGGCGGTCAAACAGGTGGTAGAAAAAGTAGATGCACCACCAGCCCGACAGCATAATCACGCCGTTGAGGATGCTGAAAGCGCAGGCCACCCACAGTGGCACCTTGCCGGTCCACGGCAGGGCCACCACGATGTAGGCATAGCCGTAGCCGATCACGCTCCAGAGGACGGACTGGACGGTGCTCACCATCAGAATGCGCGGCAGCAACGCGCGCCAGCCAAGCGCCTTCCAACCCCAGGGCGCCACCACCGGGCGGGTGAAGTGCGTGACCAACCAGCCGAGCGCGACCACCATCGTCACGATGCAGAGCGTGCAGGTGAGGTTCGGCTTGGCCTCGTTGGCCCGGCTGTCCGGAAAGGCGAAGACCAGAAAAAACTGCAGGCCCAGCCAGAACAGCCAGCCGGCGGACTGGCAGATGACGTAGAGCCGGTCCTTGGCCCGCACGCGGTGACGTTCGTCGTCGAGCAGAACGCTGGTCAGGGCGGTGGTTACCATGGGAGCCAAACCATACTAGGCCGTCCCCGCGGGAGAGCAAACTTTGGACGAGCGGTCAGCCCGGGCGGTCGAGTGGCGCCCTCCCCCGGCCTACGCCCCGATCGGGTGCCAGGTAGTCTTGTACTCGAGGAAATCGCGGACCGCGTAGAGGCTCTGCGCCGTGTCCGCGTACCAGTCCACCGGCGTCTCGCTTTTCAGCAGCCGCGTGCGCTTGACGCTGTCCGCCGCCCCGAGCGCGAGCGCCTTGCGCTCGTCGGCGCCGACCACCGCGGAAACGGCCCGCAGGTGTGTGTGCGTCGCAAACGTCGGCACCAGCTCCTTGCAGAAACCCGTGAGCAGGTTGACCACGCCGCCCGGCAGGTCGCTCGTCGCGAGCAGTTCGCCGAGTACGATGGCCGGATAGGGCTGCGCGGACGAAGCCAGCGCCACGACGGTGTTGCCGCTCGTGATGGCGGGGACGATTAGCGACAGCAGCGCAAGCAGCGGCGCCTCGTCCGGCGCAATGACGCCCACGATGCCCATCGGTTCGGTGACGGTAAAATTGAAATAGGGTGCTGCCACGGGGTTCACATTGCCCAGCACCTGCTCGTACTTGTCCGCCCAGCCCGCATAATAAATCAACCGGTCCACCGTCGCGGTGACTTCCTTCGCCGCGGCCACCTTTGAGGACCCGCCCAGCTGGATGGCGTCGGCGAGTTCGCTGGCGCGCGCCTCGAGCATCTCGCCCAACCGGTAAAGAATCTGCCCGCGGTTGTACGCCGTGCGCTTTGCCCAGCCCGGGCCGGCCTTGGCCGCCGCCTCGACGGCGTTGCGCAGGTCCTTGCGCGTGCATTGCGGGATGTTGGCGTAGAAATTGCCGGCGGCGTCCTGCAGCGGAAACACGCGGGCACTCTCGGAGCGGATGAACGCACCGCCGACATAGACCTTGGGGGTTTTGGTGATGGGGAGACGGCTCATGTGGCGGCGGCGTTTTCGGCTTCGATTTCAGTTTCGGGCATGTCGCCCTGCAGGTAGCTCCGACCCTTGTAGGCCTTGGCCACAAAGATGAACACGGCGACACAGCCGATGGCGAGCCAGGCGAAGAAATTATAGTACGCCGCTCCGTGAAGTTTCACGGAGCCGTCGTCGTTTTCGATGAAGACGTGCACCAGCGCGGTGAAGAGGTTGCCCGCGGAAATCGAGAGCAGAAAGAGGGCCTGCACCATGGCCTTCATGGGCTTCGGCGCCTGGGTGTAGGCGAACTCGAGGCCCGTAATCGCCACCATCACCTCGCCGGCGGACAGCAGGGCGTAGGCGGGTATCTGCCAGCCGATGCTGGGCTTCAGGCCGGCGGCGAGCTGGTTCTCAATCCACGCGCTGATGAAAAACGACAGGCCGGTGACAATAAGCCCGAGCCCGATTTTCCGCAGCGGCGTCAGGGGGAAGACTTTGCTGATCACCGGGTAGATCACGTACTGGAAGAGCGGGATGAACGACAGGATCATGATGGCGTTCAGCGCCTGGATCTGGGACGAGAGCCAGGTGATGCCCGCGAACCGCAGGTCCATCTTCTCCGCCTGCGTCACCCACTCACCGCCGCTTTGGTCCCACAGCGACCAAAAGATCGCAACAAACAGGAAGATGACCGCAAGCCGGCCCAAGGTCGTGAGTCCCTCCCGGCTGAAGGTGTTGCGCAGGAATGCGTTTCCCGTTGGCGGAATGTGCGCGAATTTGTACCGGCCCTTCCAAAACACAAAGGCCGCCAGCAGCATCAGCAGGGCCGGCACGCCGAAGGCCGGCATGGGGCCGTAGCGGTCGAGTAGCACCGGGATGAGCAGGATGGAGAAAAACGACCCGAAGTTGACCGAGAAATAAAACCACCCGAACGCCCGCGACAGCAGGTTTTGGTTGTCGGCGCCAAACTGGTCGCCGACATGGGAAGAAACGCACGGCTTGATGCCACCCGAACCGATCGCAATCAGCGTCAGGCCGAGCGTCAGGCCCAGGCGGGTGTGATCCAGCGCCAGGACCACGCTGCCGGCGCAGTACACCAGGGAGAGCCAGAAGATGGTTTTGTATTTACCCCAGAAGGCGTCGGAGACAATCGAGCCGAGCATCGGCACGAAGTAATTCGCGAAGAGGAAGAGGTGATACCACTTGTTGGCGTCGTTTTCGCTCATCGGCGCGAACGCCCCCGACCGGTCCATGAGGTACTTTGTCATGAACACGACGAGGATGGCGCGCATCCCGTAGAAGTTGAACCGCTCCGCCGCCTCGTTGCCAATGATGTACGGGATGCCCGGCGGCATCTTGTCCGTCTTGAGCGGGGCGGTGAGATAGGGTTGCGAGGGCATCAGGAGGGAATTTTGACCGCGAAAGAACGCGAATTTACGCGAAGCGATGACGAAGTGCCTTTCGAGCCCAGATTGTCATTCTGAGCGCAGCGAAGAATCCCCTTGGACCCAGTCCAGGCGACCAGCGGAATCCCTCTGGATTCTTCGCTGCGCTCAGAATGACAAACGGCTGCGGAATTAGTGGGCATCGTTCGCGTGAATTCGCGTCCATTCGCGGTTTCAAACCAGCTTGCAGTAATCGAGCAGCCCCTGACGGCCGCCTTCGCGGCCGAAGCCGCTTTCCTTGTAGCCGCCGAAGGGCGACGTCGGGTCGAACTTGTTGTAGCAGTTGGCCCAGACCACGCCGGCCTTGAGCTCCGTGGACATCTTCAAAATGCGCGAGCCCTTGTCCGTCCAGACGCCGGCGCTGAGTCCGTACGCCGTGTTGTTCGCCTTCTCGATCGCCTCATCGACGGTGCGAAAGGTCAGGATCGAGAGCACCGGCCCGAAAATCTCCTCCCGCGCGATCCGGTGGCTCATCGCGACGTTGGAAAAGATCGTCGGGCGGAAGTACCAGCCCTTCGCCGGCAGCGGGCACGGCGACTGGTAGATCTCGGCGCCTTCCTTCACGCCCGAGGCGACGAGCTTTGTGATCTTGGCCAGCTGCTCCTTCGAATTGATGGCGCCGACGTCCGTGTTCTTGTCCAGCGGGTCGCCCACGCGCAGCACCTTGATCCGCTGCTTGAGCTTCGCGATGACCTTCGCCGCGACGGGCTCATGCACGAGCAGGCGCGAGCCGGCGCAGCAGACGTGGCCCTGGTTGAAGAAAATGCCATTGATGATGCCCTCGACCGCCTGGTCGAGCGGCGCGTCGTCGAACACGATGTTCGCCGCCTTCCCGCCGAGCTCCATCGTCATCTTTTTGTCCGTGCCCGCCAGCGAGCGCATGATGATTTTGCCGACCTCCGTCGAGCCGGTGAACGCGACCTTGGCCGGGATCGGGTGCGCCATCAGCGCCGCGCCGGTCGCCCCCGCGCCCGTCACAAAATTCACCACACCCGGCGGCAGGCCCGCATCCTGGATGATCTCGGCGAGCTTGAGCGCGGTGATCGAGGTGGTTTCGGCGGGCTTGAGCACGACGCAGTTGCCCATCGCCAGCGCCGGCGCGAGCTTCCACGCGCACATCAGCAGGGGAAAATTCCACGGGATGACCTGCGCGACCACACCGAGCGGGGCGACCCGGCGGCCCGGGGCGACGTACTCGAGCTTGTCCGCCCAGCCGGCGTGATAGAAAAAATGCGCGGCGGCCATCGGCACATCGAAGTCCCGCGACTCCTTGATCGGCTTGCCGCCATCCATCGTCTCGGCGACGGCGAACTCCCGCGCGCGGTCCTGCAGCAGCCGGGCGATGCGGAAGAGATATTTGGCGCGTTCGCGGCCGGACAGCTTGCCCCAGACGTTGTCATAGGCGCGCTGCGCGGCCCGACAGGCCGCGTCCACGTCGGCCGTCCCGGCCAGCGCGATTTCCGCCAGCTTCCGCTCGGTCGCGGGGTTGATCGTGTCGAAATACCTGCCCGACTTCGGCGCAACGAACTTACCGTTGATGAAGAGTTCGTAGCGCGGCTTGAGCTTCGGGTCCGCCGTCTCCGGCGCCGGATCATATTCCCAGAGGTCGCCGAAGATGAGCTCGGGGGCAGGCCGGCCGTTGCGGGCGGTCGTTTTCCTTTTCTTGGAGGCTAAGGTGGGCATGAAAGTTTGGTTTTAAAGGAGGCAACGGAGGAAACAGTGACGGATCGTGGCAGGCAATTCTCTCCGTTCTCTCCGTTTTCTCCTGTGTAAATTAGTATGATTCGGCCGCTTCGCTAAAATAATACGGCGCCTGGTAGGCCCCGGTCCGCTCCTTCTCGATCTGGCGGAGCAGGTCGTTGAGCAGCGAGCTCGCGCCGAACCGGTAGCGCGTGTTGTTGAGCCATGCGTCGCCGAGTGTCTCCTTCACCGCGATGAGGAACTGCAGCGCCTGCTTCGCGGTGCGGATTCCGCCGGCCGGCTTCATGCTGATTGCGGTACCCGTATCGAGGTAAAAGTCCCGGATCGCCTCGAGCATCACCTGGTTGTTGCCCAGGGTGGCGTTGAGCGTCGTCTTGCCCGTACTCGTCTTGATGAAATCGCCCGGCCGGATCACCCGCATCGCGAGAAACGATGCGGCGCGGATGTTGTCGTAGGTCTCGAGCTCGCTGACCTCGAGGATGACCTTGAGTGTCGCCCCGCCGCACGCGGTGAGGACCGCCGCGATCTCGTCCTGCACCCGGCCAAATTCGCCCGCCAGAAACGCCCCGCGGTTGATCACCATGTCGATCTCATCCGCCCCGTCGGCCACCGCCGCCCGCACCTCGGCAAGCCGCGTCTTCAACGGCGCCTGGCCGGAGGGAAACGCCGTGGCGACCGACGCGATCCGTACCGCCGCACCCTCGCCGAGCGCCCGGCGCGCATACTTCACCATCGCCGGGTAAACGCACACCGCCGCCACCTGCGGCACCGTCGGGTCGTCCGACGGATGCAGCGCCTTCCCACAGAGCGAGGCGACCTTGCCGGCCGTGTCCTTGCCCTCGAGCGTGGTGAGATCGACCATCGAGACCGCGGTGCGCAGGCCCCAGAGCTTGGACGCCTTCTTGAGGCTGCGCGTCGTATATTTCGCGACACGCTCCTCGATGCCGACGCAGTCGACGTGGCCGACTTCATCGAACAGCCGTCGCAGCGACACTGACTGGCCCGCGTTCATGAGGCTGCGAACCATGCCTCTGCCCTCCCTTGAAAACAAGGGCGAACTCGCCCGGAAACCCGCGCTCACGGCTTGCGCCCGTCTCGCGGGCTTCGTTCCCTAGGCCGTCATGACCACGCCCGCCTCGTCCGATCCCGCCGCACCCACCGGCGATGTCGTCATCCGCACCATCGCGATGCCCGCCGTCGCCAATGCCAACGGCGACATCTTCGGCGGCTGGCTCGTGTCCCAGATGGACCTCGGTGGTGCCATCCTCGCCCGCGGCACCGCGCTCAGCCGCGTAACCACCGTGGCGATTGACGCGATGTCCTTCATCCGCCCCGTCTGCGTCGGCGACACCGTCAGCTGCTACGCGTCGATGGTCAAAATCGGCCGCACCTCGATGAAGATCTCCGTCGAGGCCTGGGTCCATCGCTACACCGACAGCTCGCAACACCGCGTGACCGCCGGCCTGTTCACCTACGTTGCCATCGATGCCGAGGGCAAACCCCACGCCGTCCAACGCTGAACGCCCATGCGCCGCCTGCTCCCCACCCTGGCCCTGCTGCTCCTGATCGCCCTTCCGCTCCGCGCCCAGTCGCTCGAGGAGGAGGTCCGCGTGGCCGACACCGCGCGCGTGCTTTCCACTCTGCGCGGTGATGCCGACCGGCTCGGCCGGCTGCTGTCGGACAGCCTAGTCTATGGCCACTTGAACGGCGGCGTGCAGTCCAAGGCCGACCTGCTCTCGGCCGTGCGGGGCAACCGCATCAAGTACGAGGCCTACGATTACCTGGACATGAAGATCACCCGCGTGTCCGACGAGGTCGCCGTCATCACCGGCCGGGCCCATCTCAAGGCCAGCGCCGGCCCCGAGCACGTCGACTATACGGTGCGCTTCCTCGCCGTCTGGCGCCGTGAAAGCGGCGACTGGCACCTCTACGCCTACCAGTCGACCCGGGTGGCGGATCCCGCGCTGTCGCCGGTGAGGAAGTAGCCTCCGAGGTGGGCGGCGAGGTCCCTCTCGCCGCATTGTGGGTTGCCCGCTCGCGGGCAACGTTGCGCGCCAGCGCGCAACCCACTTCAAACCACCGGCCCTACATCCGCAAACACCGCCGGGTTGCCCAGCACGGCGCGCACGAGGATTGCGGGGTATTCGCCGTAGCCGCGCGGTCCCGTCCAGTCCACGCGCTGCACCTGCAGCGGATGATAGCGCTCATGCCAGAAGCCACCGTCCTTCAGGCCCATCTGGCAGACTTTCACGACCGACTCGCGCAGCCGCTTCGTCTCGCCGCGCTTCACGCAGGCCTGCCATTCGAGAAACCACACGCGGCCCATCGCCGCCACGTCATACAGCTGGCCGACCGCGAGCTTGAAGCCGACATCTTCGTGGGACTCCCAAAATTCCCACTCTTGGTAGGTAAACGGCTTCGACACCGTCTGCGTCGGCATGCCGCCGTGCCAAAACGCCGGCTCATTCATCATCCGCGGCCAGAGTGCGTCCGCCTGCGCCGGCGTGGCCACGTCATAGGCGATCGCCGCCCAGTTCACGTCCGACAACCCGTGCAGGTCCACCACCCCGCGCTCCGGGTGCACATACTCCGCGTAATGGTCGCCGCGCCAAAACACCTCGCGGAACTTCGCCGCGAGCGTCTCCGCCTCCGCCGTCCAGCGCGCCGCCGCCGCCGTTTGCCCGAGTACCGCGTGCAGTCGCGCGCATTTGCGGAACGCGTGCACAACGTAGCACTGCGCGACGCCATCCCATTGGTGCCGCGGCGGCATCTCCGTGTAGAAACCCGCGCCGGCGATCAGGCCGTTGGTACTCTTGCGCGACAGGAGATACTTCGCCGCGCGCTCCAGTGAGGGCAGTTTCGCGGTCAGCCACGCCTGATCACCTGTCGCCGTGAAAAACTCGTCGCCCAGCAACACGTAGCTCACCGCCGCCAGCGTGCCGAGCGGGTTGATCATCGCGATCCAGTGGCTGCACGAGCCGATCCATTTGCGCGGCTTGTAGCCCTCCCGCTTGGGATCGAAGACGAACACGTCCTCCGGGTAACGCATGCCCTTGTTGTACGTCGTCGCGTGTTCCGGCGGGCCGTCCGCGGGGATGATCGCATAGGGAATGTTGCCGTCGGCGCGCTGCGACGCCTCCACGTAGTCGAAATAATCCTGCACCAGCTGAGCCCGCCCGAGCAGCAGGTACGCCCCCGCCATCTGCCACGAGTCCAGCCCGGGCCAGGTCGCCTCCTGCCCGAACCAGTGGCCGTCCGCGACAATCGTGAAATGCCCCGGATACGCGCGCTGCACCGCCGCCGGCTCGAGCGTCTGCTTGATCGCCGCCGTAACGCCCTGGCGGATGATCGCGGCCTCGTCCTCGGGCGGCGGGTTGGCGGGAGTCTCGGCCATGAATCAGGCGGGCACGACGTCGGCGAAACGCAGGATGGCGTCGTCGGACGATTCGCGGATCGACTCCGGCTTGCCATGGCCCTTCCCGCCGGACGGGACATTCGAGAGCGCGTTGTAGCAGCAGATATAGGCGCGGCGGTGTTTGTCCGAGAGATTGGCCTCGGACGCATGAAAAGTGTTGCCGTGAAAAAACAGCGCGCTGCCTGCCGGTGCCTCGCAGTAATGCACGCCGAGCCGGTCGATGGCCGTCTGTACGCGCGCCTGATCCGCGCCGGCCTGGTTGCCCACCACGCCATGGTCAAAGCGTCCGAGCAGGTGCGAGCCGGGAATGACCTTCAGGCAGCCGTTCGCCTTCGTTGCCGGGTCGAGCGCGATCATGCATGAGACCAGCCGCGGGTAGAGGCAGCCGTCGCCGTACCAGTAGCCGTAATCCTGGTGCCACTCCCAGGCGCCGCCGACCCGGGCCTCCTTGAGCATGACCTTGCTGTGCCAGTGATACACATCCTCGCGCAGGAGCATCCGCACGTTGTTGACGATGCGCGGACTCGTCGAAACCGCGCCGAAGACGTCATTGCCCGCATCCATCCAGAGCGCGAGCTTGCTGGAGCGGCCGGCCGAGTCGGGCATGTCGCCGGTGTATTTCTTAACCTTGCCGTCCGACGTCACGTGGGAGAGCAGGATCTCGATTTCCCTCGCGGAAAAAACGTCCGGCACGAGCACGTAGCCGTCGCGGTCAAAAGTCTGGGTCTGTTCGATGGTCAGCATGGGGGAAGCCTCGCAATAACGGGGTAGACGAAAAGCGTCCGCAGATTGTGCGCGGGTGTTCCCACGGCAAGACGGTTCGCATTCAGATTGTCATTGCGAGCTGTGAGCGCAGCGAACGGCGAAGCAATCCATCCGGATGGATTGCCCCGGCCGCCTTCGGCGGCCTCGCCATGACAATCCTGCGCCGCGGGATTGACAGCTTTTACCCCGCGCCGCCACCGTCCCCTCGCTGTGACCCCGCCGCCCCTTCCCCTCCTCATCCTGCAGGGCGACCCGCGAGCGCTGGGCCGGCAGCAGGGCACGGCCCTGCGCAGTCAGATCCACGCCAACATCGGCGCGCTGCTCGGTGATTTCCTCACGGGCACGAAGGGGCCGGCGCCCGCCACGATCCGGGCCTGGCAAAAACGCCTGCGCACGTTCTGCTTCGACCACTGGCCGTGGCTGCAGCCCGAGATCGCCGGGATCGCCGAGGGCGCAGGCATTGATCCGGAACTTGCCGAACTGCTCAGCTTTCGCGCCTGGCAGTACGAAATTTATCATGCCGGGAGCTGCTCCAGTTTCGCGCTGCCGGGCGCCGGCGGAAAAATTCTCACGGGCGGCACGCTCGATGATCCGCGCTTCCTCTACACCATCGCCCAGGTCCAACCGTCCCTCGGCCTGCGCTTTCTCAGTTTTCCACTCGCCGGCACCGTCTGGGCCAACCGCGGGCTTAACGAGGCCGGCCTCGCCCTCGGCATTTCCTCGCTGCTCTGCCCGGGCGTGAAATTCGAACTCGATCACCTCGTGCCCGTAGACCTCGTGTTCCGCTACCTGCTGCAGTTCTGCAGCACCGTCGCCGAGGTCGAAGCGGCGTGCGCCAACTACAAGTTCTTCTGCAACCTCGTTGCCGTCGACCGTCACGGCGGCGTCTACGCCAGCTCGCACTACTGCGGCGGCCGCACCGTCTATCCTTCCCGCGAGGGCCGCGCGGCACTGACCAACCACCCGCCCGAGCCCGCCGCCACGGCCCTGCGCGGTCGCGGCTTTACCGGACCCGAGCCCGGGGCCTACAGCTTCGAGCGCCTCGCCGAGCTCACTGCGTGGATTGAGGCCCACACCGGCCGGGCCACCGTGGCGGACGCCCAGGCCTTTCTCGGCGGCGAGAGCAAATTCGGCCGCGTGAACAACCCCAGCACCGCCTTCGCGACCATCGCCATCCCGCAGACCGACCCGCACACCCTCTGGATCGCCCAGCAGCCGGTGATGGCGGCAGGCTTTCAGGCCTTCGACGTCCGCACCGGCGCGCGGGTTTGAAACAGGAAAACGGACCTGCCCTCCGTAGCCTAGGCGAAGGCGGAAACCGAATAAATCCGCCGGACGCCGTCGCCGTCGGACGTGAACAGTACCTCGCGCTGGTCGGGCGAGAGCACCGGGTGCGGGTGGTTGTCCTGCGTGTGCCATGAGGTGTTGCTCGCGCACAGCGGCACGACGTCCATCCGGCCGTTGGCCCAGTCCAAGTTGAGCCGCGAGATCAGGTTACCGCGGCGATGCTTTTTCCCGGCTTCATCGGCGATCGCGTCGGTGATGACAAAATCACCTTTCCGGCTCGGGAAGAAATGCCCGTAAAACGACGCCACGTCCCGCGGGAGGGAAATTTCCTGCAACGGTGCACCCGCGTCCACCGGCGCGCGTCCGACAAACTGCTCCGGATACTCCCCCGCGTCCCAGCGCACGCCGTGATAAATGACCGCGTTGCCGTCCTCCTGCCAGACTTCGTGCGCCACGTCGTCGAGCCCGGGCTCCGGGGTGCGGCGGAACTGGATCGGCCGCCCCGGGTGGCGCACCTGCGTCCGCGGCTGGCCGTCCGCCTTCATCCAGATGCGCTCCACCCCGAGCGGCCATGTCCACTCATGATTGTAGAGCACGAGGTCGCGGCGGTGCGGATGATACTGCACATGCGTCACCCACGCCGGCTCCTCCCAGCGCACCGTCATCTTTCCGGTGGCAACTTCCACTTCAACGAGCTGCGTGGTCAGCCCGAACTTCGCGTAGTTCTCCGACATCTCCTGGTTGCCCTTCCGTTTCTCGCCAAAGCCCAGAATCCGGCTGTCCGCCAGGCTGAGCAGCACGTGCTCGCCGGCCGCATCGAGGTGACAGTAACCCACCGTGCGCGCCGGCGGAATCTCCGCCAGCATGCGGCGTTTCCCGTCGCGCACGTTGACGCAGTCCAGCTGACCCCAGCCGTCCGCGCGACCCCAGACGAAAAACAGGTTCCCCGACGCCGGATGCAGGCACGGGCTGGATTTGTTGAGCCCATGCGCGGCCACCGTGCCGTTGAAGAGATAATCCTCCGCCGGATTGGCCGAACGCGGCCGGGCAAAATAAGGATACGCCTGCATCGCCGGTCCCGGGAAAACCGCGAGTGGCTCCATCTGTCCGGTCGCCCGGTCAATCCGCGCCAGGCTCGCGCCCTCGGGATGCTCCGAGAAGGCGTTGGTGATCGCCGCCAGCACCGCGCCGTCCGCGGTCAGGCTGCCCGACGTGAAGTAGAGCAGCTGGCAGTTGGCCGTGCGTGGTGATTCGGCGCGGGGCGGTCTCATGACGAAAACGGCAGGAAGGCAGCCCTAGGTCAGCAGGTCTTCCGGGGCCGGGCCGGGCACCACGCGGGAAACCGCCGGCTGCAGCCGGGCCGCCAGGGCCAGCTTCACCGCCGCGGTGTGCCGCCGGTAATAGAGCGCCAAGCCGCCCTGGTAGAACAGCGTGACCACGGCCAGCGAGCCATAGAGCGCGTAGAACATCAGCCGCACCATCGGCAGGATCGCCGCCAGGTCGACGCCAGCCTGCGCCATTTCCATGCGCATCTCCGGCGTCAGGTTGCCCATGGCGCTCTCGGCGTCGAAGCTCGCGAACCGGCTGACCGCGTAGACCACGACCACGCCGAGCACCAGCAGCTGGCTGCGCACCAGCCGGCGCAGGCCGCCGGCGTCACCGCGCGCCACTTGCTTGCGGCCGGATAATTCCATCAGGCCGCCCACCGTCACCAGGACCCCGACGGCCACCCCCATGAGATCGCCGAAGGCCAGCGACCCCAGCGCGCCCACTCCCGCGACAATCGCGACGCCGAGGCCATTCAACTTGGCCGTGCTGAGCACGCGGCGCAGCTGTTCCTCGGGGACACGGGGCGGTTTCATGGGACGGCGCAGCCTGTGATGGCAACTTTCCCCTCGCGAGCCCATTCAGCTGGCAACCGACTACGGCGGACTGACGGCTTCAATCACGGGTGTAGCGCGCGGGGTGTTCACGCGCGTGGCGCTCAATCCCAGCCATGATCGCGCGGCAACTCTGCGGCCAGCGGTCGGGCGGCATGTCCTCGGTGATGCCGATGAGGAATCCGTCCAGCGCGCCGGCCTGTTCCAGCAGGTCGCAGGTCACCTGCTCGACGGCGGCATCCGGACGGAGGTGCACCGAGGAGGGAAAGTTGATCCACAGGACCTTGTTCGGCCAGGCCGCGCGCGCCTCCGCCAGGGTTTGGTCGGTGTCGGGCGCGGGGGTGAAGGCCTCGATGTAGTCGAGCGCCGTGCCGGCGATCGCCTTCGCCAGCAGCCGCGTGTTGGCGTCGAAGTGGCAGCCAATGAGCTTGCCGTGCCGGTGCATGACTTCGGCCGCCTCATTGTAATGCGGCACGAAATATTGCTCGAAGTTCTCCCGGCCGATGATCTCGGGGGTCACGTTGCCGCCGTAGTTGGCGTGGGACGCCGGCGACTGCGCCACGAGCGGGTAGATCTTGCGGCGGTTCTCCACGAGGATCTCGTAGAGCTGCAGCACCTCGTCGCGCCGCTCCATCCATTCCTCGCAATAGGACTGCATGCCCATCACGCCGCCGGAGATGAGCTCCTGCATCGGCTCGAGGCCGAAGTTGGCCCGGAAAATCGTGTCGCCCCGGTCCGCCTCCTGCGCGCGGGCAAACTCGGCGTAGGCCGGCGCGTAGACCTCGTCGCGCAGCAGGAAGCGGATCGCAGCGTAGTCCTCCGGGCGCTTGAGCAGGAACTCGTGCCGCCACGCCGTGAAACCGCCGTCCTCCATGAGCGTGGACAGCGTGCCACACGGGGTCTCGTAACTGGTCCGCGTGAACTTGCGCTCCCCCTCCCAGTAGACGTGCTGCGTCATTTTCACGTTGGGCCGGTGGGTCGTGAAGACCGGGAGGCGGTTGACGATGCAGCCGCCCCGGTTGCGCAGCTCGCGCTCCGCGGCGCACGGGGGGATCATGCATTCGTAAATCGTGAACGGCACCCGGTCGGTGTGCCCGCCGCGCAGCGCCTGTTCGACTCTCTCCCGTGGGGTCATGGGGCGCGAATCAGTAGTTCCCCTCGCGCCGCCAGACATCGAGCATCACCTCGTAGCTCGCGAGCGGCATGCCGGTATAGATGCAGTTGCTCGTCGAGAAAATATAGCCTCCGCCCGGCATGCCATGCTTCAGCGCATACCGCGCCGCCTCCGCGATCTGCGCCGGCGTGCCCATGTCCAGCATGCCGCAGTGCACGTTGCCAATCAGGCAGACTTCCGAGCCGTAGCGCCGCTTGACCTCCGCAATGTCCACCGAACCCTGCGGATCCAGCGAGTGCAGCGCGTGCGGCCCGCTCTGCACCAGCTGGTCAATGATCGGCATGATGTTGCCGTCGGTGTGCTTGATCACGTAGTACCCGAGGTCCCGGTACCCCTTGGTCACCGCGGTGAGGTACGGCGTGATGAACTCGGAAAACTGGGCCGGGCTCAGGAAGGGGCCGGTGTTGAAACAGTAGTCGGCGCACAGCGCGTACCCGTCGAGTCCGCCCGGCCGCCGCCCGCGCGCCGCGCGTTCCAGCGCCGCCCGCACCCAGCCCGCAGTCTGCGCCTTCAGCTTCTCCGGCTCCTCCACCAGCTGGCAGGAAAACGCCTCCATGTCGTTTCCGTTCGGGATCGCAAAGGTCGCGTCGCCATGGGCCATCAGGAAAAAACGGTCACCCGTGCGCTCGCGGATCAGGTCCACCATGCGCTGCAGCTCCTCGTCGGTGCTTGGGTTCTGATGGATGAAGATCGCGCTGTGCTCGTAGCGCTCGGCGGTGGCGATGTACAGGTCGGCCATGTCGCGCCGGTGCAGCTCGCGCTCCTTCTCCTCCATCTGCAGCCACTGGTCGTAGTTGCGGTGCGAGGGGTGTAGCCGGCCGAACGCCTCCATCGTGAGGAAAAACACCATCTCGAAGTGCGGCACGCGCCCGGTCAGCGGCCGCCGCTCGAGGGCTGCGATGCAACGCGCACGGGGCGTGAGAGGGCCGGGCGCGGACCCGGCCGTGGCCACTCGTCCGCGGTCAGCACCACGCGAAGCTTTCACGCTCATGCCGTCGGTGTTATCTCCCCGACCCCGGCGCACAATCGGCAAACGCCGGAAGGCAAGAAACGAGGAGGGATTGCCAAATTTCACCCGGTCACCGCCGCCCACCCGCCGATTGCCACCCGGCGGCCCGGAAACCTGGGCGCGCGTGAGTCCGTTTTATCCGCACCACGACCCCACTCACTTCGCGGTCGAATCGGCGCTGGGCCTGCAGCCGGGAATTTTCGGCCTGATCGCCGCGGGCTGGGTCCTGGACAATTTCGTGTGACCGGGCGTGGCCTGGCCGCGGCCAGGCGATCCACGCCGGCATCATCCCGCAATAGAGCGCGGTCGCGCGAAAGTGATTTACCCCGCCGCGATAAAGAACCCCGCCAGGATCCACCGCAGGGCCAGCCGCACCCAGTTCATGCGACCTGCGTCCGCGCCGCGGAGCCGCCGAACAGTTCCTTGAGCACGCTCCATGCGCGGCGGAGTCCGGCGTCACGCACGCCCCCGCCCAGCGCGTAGATGCGCGCGAACTTGGCCTCATGGCCGTGATAGCGCGGCGGCAGCAGGAAAAGCGTGCCGGCACTGTCCGCCGAGACCGTCGAGAAAAACCACCCCCGGTCCACCTCCAGTTGCGCGGGGGCCGCTGCCACGGCGGCCGATCGCTCCGGCAGCACCAGCCACGGGCGATAGAAAAATTGCAGCGCCCCGTCCGGATTCCGCTCGAGGCGGCCGTAGGTCCGCACCGGCACGCCGGCCAGGTTCGCGCCCGCGAACAGGCGGTTGCTGTTTTCCGCCGGAGTGAACCGGTGGCGCCGCAGCGTGAAGAAATCCCAGCAGAACTCGGAGCCAAACCAGGTGAGCCGGAACGCCCAGCCCGCGACAAAATAAGCGACGATGATCACCCCGATGGAGAGCGCCGCTCCGACCCAGGGATTGATCGTGGCGGTGAGGGTGAGCAGGCCCAGCAGCGCGGTGCGCGCCGCCTTGAGCGCGGCGTCAATCGCCCCCCACGGGCTGAGCAGGATCAGCACGTTGATCGCGTGCGACGCCATCCACACGACGGCAAACACCGCGATGCCAAACGGGACGGTCAGGAGATCGAGCAGCCACGAAAAATCCGCGGCCTGGATCATGGCGAAGCCGCCTGAACCGTGGGCCGCCGCCGTGGGCGCCCCGCCCGTCACCAGCTTGGAAAGCGTGTCCATCGTCAGCGGAATGACCGCCCCCGCCGCCACCAGTCCCGAGACCTTGTTCTCAATGGTCTCCAGCACGTCCAGCGGCTTCTTGAAGCCCGGCGGCAGCATCGCGCCCAGGCTGTCCTTCGCGGCGCACAGGCCGACGATGAGCAAAGCCGGGAGGAAAAAACTCCAGTGGGCATACCACGGCAGCGCGGCGCGGGCGGCACGGTCCTTGGCCGTCGCCCACTGGTAGGCGCCGTAGGCCCCGGTGCCAAGCAGCGGCGAGATCGCGATGCCGGTCACGGTCGCGATTGATTTCGCCAGTCCAACCGCCGGCGAGCGGTCGGTGGCGGGTGGCGCCGCGGGTCCCGCGGCTGAAAGCGGGGTCAGGCCGGCAGCCAGCAGCGCAAGCAGCAGAAACCACGGGGCGCAGTGTTTCATGGGCGCAAACTAACGGCCGGACCAGCCGGTGGAAAGCGCGAAGGCACCACCGGGCCGGCCGGCACTCACGGCCGGCACAACCGACCGCGCCGGACGGCGGGTCCGGCAGGCCCGTCGGAATCGGTCACCTCACAGCCGCTCGCGCTCGAGGTTGAGCCAGGCGGTTTCCTTCGGAGTGAGCGTCACGCCCAGGCACGCCAGCGAGCTCACAGTCTCGCTGACGATGCGCGGACCGATGAGCGCGAACGTCGGGAAGGGCTGCGCCAGCACATAGGCCGCCGCGATGGCGATGGGCGTCGTGCCCTTCTTCTTCGCCAGCGCGATGGCGCGGTCGCGGCGCGCAAAGTTGTCCTCGGAATACCAGCAGCGCACGAGCTGTTCGTCCTCGCGCTTGTCCGGCGCGGCGCGGTCGGTGAAGAACCCGCGGGCCTGGCTCGACCAGGCGAGCAGCGGCAGCTGGTTTTTCTTCAGCCAGCGGCGCGAGTCCTTGTCCGACGCGGCAATGCAGCCCGCCCAGACCGGGTCCACCATGCGCGCGAGGCTGAAGTTATTACTCACCACGCTGAAGCCCTGCAGGCCCTTGCGCGCCGCGTAGCGGTTCGCCGCGGCCACGCGGGGCAGCGTCCAGTTGGAGCCGCCGAACGCCTTGATCCGACCCGCCTTCACATGCTCGTTGAGCACCTCGACAAACTCGCCGATGGGCACCTCGAGGTTGTCGCGGTGCAGCATATAGATGTCCGCATAGGGCGTCTGCAGCCGGCCAAGCGACTCGTGCAGCTGCTCGGTGAGATACTCCGGCGTGCAAAACGGCGTGTGCGCACCCTTCACGATGACGCTGATCTCCTCGCGGATGCCGCGGTTCTTGATCCACTGCCCGAGCAGCCGCTCCTGCAGGCCGCCGCCGTAGACGTAGGCCGTGTCGAAGGTGTTGCCGCCGCGGGAGAAATAATCGTCCCACACCGCCGCGCTGTGCGGCATCGTGACTGTGTTGTCACAGCCCATGATCAGTCGCGACACCGGCTTCGCGAGGTGCGGAATCACACCGGTGGGGATGTTGGCGTCCGCGCGCTTGGCCAGCGGCCGGCGCGCATGCGTGTGCAGGAAATTCTCCGGCTTCTCCGCCTCGTACAGCAGGCCGATGGACGCGCGCCACGCGTCGAGCGCGGCCATGTTGCCGAGCGTGTCAGCCACGCTCATGGCGGACACCTCGCGCTCGCCCAGCTCCAGCGCCCGGGCCACGGCGTCAGCCTCAAGGCCGTAGAGGTTCTTGTCGGTGGCGACACTGATCTCCTCCACCTTGCCGTCCTTGTGCAGGAAAAATTTTGCGGGTTCGCCCTCGCTGGGCGGAATCCACGGTGAGGGTACCACGATCATGCCGGTGCTGCCGTAGATGCGCGCGGAGTTGTCCTGGCTCAGGCCGACGCTCGTCGCCACCTGCGCCACGAGGCCGTTGGCGAATTTCAGCGTCGCCGCCGCGACCACGTCCACCCCCGTCTGCGGATGCAGCTCGCCCGCACCCGTGACCGAGGTGGGGTTCAGAAACGGCTGACCCGACATCGCGCCGGCGATGAGCCGCGAGAACGACACCGCATAGCAGCCGACGTCGAGGATGCCGCCGCCGCCCGCGGCGTTGGACCAGAGGCGGGACTCGGCGTTGAAGCCGGCGTTAAAGCCAAAGGTCGCCTGCACGAGCTTCACCTCGCCGATCGCGCCGCTGCGGACGAGCTCGACGAGCTTGGCGGTCTGCGGATGACAGCGGTACATGAACGCCTCCATCAGGAGCACCTGGTTTGCGCTCGCGGCCTCGGCCAT
>Ga0209499_1000389_pt1 | contig 32750 bp, 29 predicted proteins | sample C_130208_EF_Meta_FD_187306 | JGI IMG/M metagenome (GOLD analysis project Ga0209499, IMG submission 187306) | Freshwater microbial communities from Lake Croche, Canada to study carbon cycling - C_130208_EF_MetaG (SPAdes) (version 2) | ecosystem: Environmental > Aquatic > Freshwater > Lake... | reverse complement strand
AAAACCTCGAATATAATCAATAAACAGTAATGGTTTTTTCTTCATCAAAGCTAATTTTGCAGAAGCAATAGCAGTAATTAAAAAACCGTAGCCCAAAGAATAAAAAGCTTCTCCTTGTTTGAAACGCGCTGTTTTGTTATAATTCGCTCCAGTTGGTTTTAAATGTTTTACTTTTAAAGTGGCATCAGTAACTACTTTCCAATTATAGAATTTACATAATAATTCATCAACTGTATCCCAACCCATTGCGGGTTTTAATCCGCCAATTTGTTTAAAAGTTTCTTTTCTATATGATTTAAAAGCACCTCTAATATGATCTTTATCGGTTAAATTTTCTAAAATAAATTTACCATTTTTTTCTATGTAAGCAAATCCGCCAACCATTCCAATTGTTAAATCGGATTGAAAATGTTTGATAATTGTTTCAAAATAATTTGGCGGAAATATCAAATCGGCATCTGCCTTTACAATAAAATCATAATCATTATCTAATGTTTCTAATCCTTTTTGAAATGCTAGTATCACCTTACTTCCAGGTAAATGAAAAGCATCTGAAGTTTTGTTAACTAATGTTATCCAGGAATACAGATTGCAAAATTCTGAAACAACATTTGCTGTATTGTCAGTAGAATTATCATTTACCACGACAACTTTTTTTGGCAAAACAGTTTGCGAAACTAGAGATTCTAATGTTAAAGAAATGAATGCTTCTTCGTTGTGTGAAGGAATTACAATGTAATAATTCATATGTTTATTTAAAACAGCAAAATTATAAAAAGAAATAAGTATTTCGTTTAATTAGGTCTTTTAATATTAAAGTTTGTGGTTTTTTAGTCATGCTGTCCATTTTCGTTTTATATACAATAGTTTTGAAAATAATCTCTTTTGAAATAACAATCATAACCTAATTTGAGTTAAAAAATTTACTTAGAGCTCTGAATTTGATTCTACATAAGTTTACAAAAAAAATTAATACAATAATTTATTTCTTTTCTTATAGCAACAAAAAATCAAAATGATTTGTTACAAAAATTCTCTAAAAAATACTAATTTAGCGCCCTAAACAAACAAACACAAACACTAATGAAAAATACAGCTTTAACGCTCGTTCACGAAAGGTTAGGCGCCAAAATGGTACCGTTTGCAGGTTATAATATGCCCGTTTCTTATGAAGGTGTAAATGCAGAACACGAAACCGTAAGAAATGCAGTAGGTGTCTTTGATGTTTCACACATGGGAGAATTTTTAATTTCGGGTGAAAATGCATTAGCTTTAATCCAAAAAGTAACTTCTAATGATGCTGAAACTCTAGAAATTGGTAAAGCTCAATATTCTTGTTTGCCTAATAATGAGGGCGGAATTGTAGATGATTTGATTGTTTATAAATTAAATGAAGAACACTATTTATTGGTTGTGAATGCTTCAAATATTGATAAAGATTGGGATTGGATTTCGTTACATAATGTTTTTGGTGCCGAAATGAAAAACGTGTCGGAAGATTATTCTTTGCTTGCTATTCAAGGGCCTAAAGCGGTTGAAGCAATGCAATCATTGACATCAATAGATTTAGCATCAATAAAATATTATCATTTTGAAGTAGCTGATTTTGCCGGAATTGAAAATGTAGTTATTTCTGCAACTGGATATACAGGTTCAGGTGGATTTGAAATCTATTGTAAAAATTCTGAAGTTGAATCTATTTGGAACGCTGTTTTTGAAGCCGGAAAAGCTTTCGGAATTAAACCTGTCGGATTAGCGGCTCGAGATACGTTGCGATTAGAAATGGGATTCTGCTTGTATGGAAATGATATTAATGATACTACTTCTCCAATTGAAGCTGGCTTGGGTTGGATTACGAAATTCACTAAAGAATTCACTAATTCAAAAAATTTAAAAACTCAAAAGGAAGTTGGGGTTTCAAGAAAATTAATTGGTTTTGAATTAATTGAACGAGGAATTCCAAGACACGATTATGAAATTGTTGATGCTAATGGAACTAATATTGGAATTGTAACCTCAGGAACACAATCACCGAGTTTAGGAAAAGCCATTGGAATGGGTTACGTGAAAACAGAATTCGCAGGGCTTGACTCTGAAATATTTATATCCATAAGAGACAAAAAAATAGCCGCTAAAGTGGTAAAAATGCCATTTTATAAAAAAGCATAAGTTTCTTTTGAAGTTTTATTGAAAGAAGTACTTTTGCAATCGATTTAAATTAAAATAAAATATATTCTTAGAAATGGGAAGAGCGTTCGAATTTAGAAAAGGTAGAAAAATGAAACGTTGGTCGGCAATGGCTAAAGCGTTTACTCGTATTGGAAAAGATATTGTTATGGCCGTAAAAGAAGGGGGTCCAAATCCTGAGGCTAATTCCCGTTTGCGTGCCGTGATTCAAAATGCGAAGGCGGCTAACATGCCAAAAGAAAACGTAGAACGAGCTATTAAAAAAGCAACGGATAAAGATACTGCCAACTATAAAGAGCAACTTTTTGAAGGGTATGCACCACACGGAATTGCACTTCTAATTGAAACTGCAACCGATAATAATAACAGAACTGTAGCCAACATTAGAAGTTATTTCAATAAATGCAATGGCACTATGGGAACTCAAGGTTCAGTTGAATTTATGTTCGATCATACCTGTAATTTTCGCATTCCAAACAATAATGTAGATATTGAAGAAATGGAATTGGAATTCATCGATTTTGGTGCCGAAGAAATTTTTGCAGACGATGAAGACGGAATTTTAATTTATGCGCCATTTGAGAGTTTTGGCGCCATTCAAAAAGAACTTGAGAATAGAGGCATTGAAATTCTATCTTCTGGTTTCGAAAGAATTCCACAAGTAACCAAAAAGTTGACTGAAGCTGAAATAGCGGATGTTGAAAAATTGATTGAAAAAATTGAAGAGGATGATGACGTGATGAACGTTTATCATACTATGGATGAATCATAATAAATTCCTATCACTTTTTTTATAGAAATAAACAGAGTTTATTTATGCTTTTTCAGCATAGACAATATAATACCTTGGGGTGAAGTAGCGTAAAAATGGCCTAAATCCAATTTTATTAACGGGATGTGTAAACTTTTCACTGTCAATAATTTTCCATCCAGTTTTTTCTAGTAGCCAATTCAATTGCCAATCTTCAAACTCATGGTAATGTCTGTCCCACATATCAGTTTTACTTCTATAGGCAGGAGAAAACCATAACCGCAACGGAACTGAAATTAATAATTTATCACAATTCACGTTTTGTAATATTGTGTAAGGATTTAGCAAATGTTCAAAAATTTCAAATGCAGTGAATACAGTATAGGATTCATTTTGTAATGCAGTTTGGTTATTATCTAAATCTTCACCTTTTGTGTTTTTAATGGTATATCCATTTTCTTCCATTATTTTGGAAAATGGATTTGGAACCCCTAAATCAAGAATGGTTTCAGAAGTTGATACATTTTTTTTTAAAAATGCTATAGTATGTTTGAATCGTTTATTTGGAAATGTTTTTTCGTACATTTAATTTGGGATTTCCTTCAGTTTAATTTAATTAATTTACTTTTTTTCAACTTCCAAATTTTACATTCTGTAAACAATCGCATTAATATTCATTCCAGCTCCAACAGATGCAAATAAAATCACATCACCTTTGTTGATTGATTGATTTTCAATTTTTCCTTTTACTAATGAATCATATAATGTTGGGACGGTTGCAACGCTAGAATTTCCTAATTTGTGAATGCTCATAGGCATTATTCCTTCCGGAACTTCTTCCTCATATAATTTATAAAATCGTTGTACAATTGCTTCATCCATCTTTTCGTTAGCTTGATGAATAAGAATTTTTTTGAGATTATTAATTTCTATTCCACTATTATCCAAACATTCTTTCATTGCATTAGGAACATTTAATAAGGCAAATTCATAAATTTTTCTTCCGTTCATTTTTATATAACGAACGTCTTGATTGAGTTCTTTGTTACAAGAACCTCCAAAGTATAAATAATGGGCTTCATCATAGGTAAAAGTAGCTGTTTCATGTGCAAGTATTCCTCCTGCATTTTCTGTGGCTTCAATTATTGTTGCACCAGCACCATCAGAATAAATCATAGAATCTCTATCGTGAGGATCTACAACCCTCGATAATGTTTCTGCCCCAATGACCAAGCATTTTTTAGCCATACCAGCTTTAATAAATGCAGTAGCTTGAATGACACCTTCTACCCAACCAGGACATCCAAAAAGCATATCATAAGCAACACATTTGGGGTTTTTTATTCGCAAATCATGCTTTACTCTAGTAGCTAAACTTGGCAATAAATCAGCTTGAATTGCTCCCTTTTTTTGATTACCAAAGTTATGTGCTAAAATGATATAATCCAATGTTTCAGGATCAATTTTCGAATCTTCTATAGCTCTTTTTGCAGCAATAAAAGCTATGTCTGAAGTCACTAAATCATCCGTAACATATCTGCGTTCTTCAATACCTGTAATTCCTTTGAATTTTTGAGTTATGATTTCGTTTGCTTGTGCAATACGAGTACCATCTTCATTTATAAAACAGTGATTTAAAAAATCACTGTTGGATACTATTTCAGTTGGAATATAACTTCCAGAACCTGTTATTTTTATATTCATTCTATTAATTAATCAAAGAAATTTAATGTAAAATTAATGATAATTAATTAAACTACATTATAAAATTAATACGCCATCATATAATTATGAAATGATCAATATTTGGTAATAATATTATTAAAATTTAAATTCACTGTTTTACTTGAGCAATTTTAATTTGCATTATAGATGATAAGTTGTTTGCCATATTCTTCATACGTTCGCAATTAAATCCCGCGAAATTTTCGTTAATGGCAGAATCAAAATGAATTAACCAAATATCGAATAACTCTTTTGATAAATACGATTTAGCATTAACATCCAAATGAATTTGAGTAAGATTGTTAAAATAACCTCCTGTTCCTAAAATAGCTTGTGACCAAAAAGTAACTAAAATAGGCAGATGTTCTTCAATTTTTATTTTAACAACATCGGTAAATAAATAGCTGATTTTGTCATCGGCTAAAAGTTTTTTGTAAAATTCATCTACTATTAAATACAAGTCATCTTGATTTTGAATGTCGTTCATTTTTTTTGTCATAATGTCTTAAAGCCAAAAGTCGAATGTTAAAGTATTTTTCAGAACTTTAGACATTCGACTATATTAACTATATGACTTAGTTACATGTAAGCCTCAATAGGTGCACAACTACACACTAAATTGCGATCACCATACGCTTCATCAGCACGACGAACAGTTGGCCAAAATTTATTGTCTGCCACATATTCCAACGGAAATGCCGCTTGTTCGCGTGTATATGGATAAATCCAATTATCCGAAGTGACCATCATTAAAGTGTGCGGAGCGTTTTTTAAAACATTGTTGGAATCATCTGCTGTTGCCGCTTCAATTTCTTTTCTAATTGCAATCATAGCGTCACAAAAACGATCTAATTCTTCTAAATTTTCACTTTCTGTAGGTTCAATCATCAAGGTACCTGCCACAGGAAAAGAAACTGTCGGAGCGTGAAATCCATAGTCCATCAATCGTTTTGCAATATCTGTAACTTCAATTCCTTTTTCTTTGAAAGGACGACATTCCAAAATCATTTCATGTGCAGCGCGACCCATTTCACCTGAATACAAGGTGTCATAATGACCCTTTAATTTTTCTTTAATATAATTCGCATTTAAGATGGCATATTCTGTAGATTTTTTTAAACCTTCGCCGCCCAGCATACAAATATATCCATATGAAATTAAACAAACCAAAGCTGATCCCCAAGGTGCTGCAGAAATTGCTGTGATCGCATTTTCTCCACCAGTTGGAATAATAGGGTTTGTTGGTAAAAACGGAACTAACTGTGGGGCTACACAAATTGGACCAACTCCTGGACCACCGCCTCCATGAGGAATTGCAAATGTTTTATGTAGATTTAAGTGACAAACATCCGCGCCAATTGTTGCCGGATTTGTTAATCCAACTTGCGCATTCATATTTGCACCATCCATATATACTTGTCCACCATTATCATGAATAAGTTGGGTGATTTCTTTAATGGCACTTTCAAAAACACCATGAGTTGACGGATAAGTTACCATTAAACAAGACAAATTAGCAGAGTGTAAAAGTGCTTTTTCTCTTAAATCATCGATATCGATATTTCCGTTTTCTAGAGTTTTTGTAACTACAACTTGCATTCCAGCCATCGCAGCCGAAGCCGGATTTGTTCCGTGTGCCGATGATGGAATTAAAGCAATATTTCGGTGATGATCGCCCCGAGATTGGTGATAAGCACGAATAACCATCAATCCTGCATATTCTCCTTGCGCACCAGAATTTGGTTGTAAAGTGGTTCCTGCAAAACCGGTAACTACATTCAATTGTTGTTCTAATTTAGTCAACATTTCTTGATAACCTTGCGCTTGATCTAATGGAGCAAATGGATGAATGTTATTCCATTGTGCCATGCTTAAAGGCAACATTTCTGAAGCAGCATTTAATTTCATGGTACAAGAACCTAGCGATATCATCGAATGATTTAATGCTAAATCTTTACGCTCTAACATTTTAATATATCTCATCAGCGCCGTTTCTGAATGGTATTTATTAAAAACATCATGTTGTAAAAATGTGGAGGTTCTTTCTAAATTTGAAGGAATTTGATTCCCGTTTTGCAACTCAGAAATCGTTGAGGCTTGTTTGTCAGTTGCTTCAGCAAAAATCGCAACAATATTATTCAAGTCGGCAATACTTGTAGTTTCATTTATCGAAATAGATACTGTATTTTCATCAACATAAAGGAAATTTACTTCGTTTTTTTCGGCAATTTCTTTAACTTTTTTAGCATTAGTTTTGATTACTATTGTATCAAAAAACGCTGTGTTAGTTTGGTATAGACCTAGTTTTTCCAATTCGTTTGCTAAGGTTGCTGCTGAATTGTGTACTTTATCGGCAATATATTCTAATCCTTTTGGTCCGTGAAATACGGCATACATTCCAGCCATAACGGACAGTAAAACTTGAGCCGTACAAATATTAGAAGTTGCTTTGTCGCGTTTAATGTGTTGTTCACGAGTTTGTAACGCCATACGAAGTGCGCGATTACCGTCGGTATCAACAGTAACTCCAATAATTCTCCCTGGCATTGAACGTTTGTATTCTGCTTTTGTGGCAAAGTAAGCTGCGTGAGGTCCGCCATATCCTAGCGGTATTCCAAAACGTTGTGTTGTTCCTAAAACTACATCGGCACCCATTTCTCCGGGAGGAGTTAATTTAACCAAAGATAAAATGTCGGCGGCAACAGCTACTTTAATTTCTTTTGTTTTTGCTTTAGCAATAAAACCTGCATAATCGTGTATTTGACCAAATTTGCCTGGATATTGAATAATGGCGCCAAAGAAATCTTCAGAAAAATTAAATTCGTCGTGGTTTCCGATAACCAATTCCACGCCAATAGGAGTAGAGCGTGTTTGTAAAACCGATAATGTTTGCGGTAAAATTTCTTCAGAAACGAAGAATTTATTTATATTATTTTTCTTTTGATCTCTTGAACGAACATCAAAAAGTAATGCCATTGATTCTGCGGCGGCAGTTCCTTCATCTAGTAGTGATGCGTTTGCAATTTCCATCCCCGTTAATTCAATAACCATGGTCTGAAAATTTAAAATCGCTTCCAAACGACCTTGAGCTATTTCGGCTTGATACGGAGTATAAGCTGTATACCAACCCGGATTTTCAAAAACATTTCTTTGAATAACTGCTGGAATTATGGCTTGATTGTAACCTAGTCCAATATAAGACTTGAACATCTTATTTTTATCACCAAGTTTTTTAATATGATTTGCAAATTCGTATTCGGTCATTGCAGGGTCCAAATTTAAATCAGATTTCAGTCGAATATTACTAGGTATTGTCTCCGAAATTAATTGATCTATTGAATCAACATCAATAGTTTTCAATATGTACTGAAGATCATTTTTATTTGGACCAATGTGGCGTAATGCAAAAGCGTCTGTTTTCATTTAATAAAATAAAATAATATAATTTAGTTTGTTGTTTTAGAATCTGAAACGAATTCAAATTAAAGTAAACAAAAGTAATTATTAAACTTCTTATTTTTAGTTAAACAAGACGTAATATTTTGAGAAATTGTTAACTAAAAACACGCTTTATTAACAGAATGATTAGTTTTGTGGAATGTTTTTTTTAAAGAAATTTGTCGATTTTTACATTCAATCTTCCATTCATGTAGCAATTGCTGTTACTAGTTTATTATTTATTACGGATTTTTCCAATAATTTAGGTACTCATATTGTATATCCAACTTGCGTTTTTTTTGGAACTGTTGTTGGATATAACTTTTTGAAATATTTTCATATCTTTCACAAGGGCAATTTTCATTACAAAAAATATTATGGAATTTTAGTAGTCTCAATACTTTCCGTTTTTGGATTCCTTTTTTTCTTTTTATGGTTGGAAATAAGTGTTCAAATTTTAATTTTAGTTTCTGGACTATTAGTTTTGATTTATCCTTTTTTACGAAAGTTTGGTTATTTGAAATTGTTTTTCGTGAGTTTAGTTGTGACTATAATTTCAGTTTTTATCCCATTCTATATTGCTAAACTTATGGATTCGGATTTTTATATAACTTTTATTCAACGATTTTTGATATTAGTAAGTTTGGTAATTCCGTTTGAGATTTTAGATAGTAGCACAGATGCTCAATCATTGAAAACTCTACCAAGGCAAATTGGAATTAACAGCACTAAACTATTCGGAATTCTACTTGTAATTCCTTTTATAATTCTTGAGTATTTTAAAGTAAATTCATCACTTTTATCTTTACCCATCGGAATCATTTCGGCACTATTTATTCTTTTTTCCACGATTGAGCGAAATAAATATTATACTTCCTTTTGGGTAGAAAGTGTACCGATATTTTGGCTTCTTGCTCTTCTATTTTGTAAATAAAAAAACCGAAGCTAAAAACTTCGGTTTCTATTTAGATAATATTAAATAAGTATAGCTAAAAGTCTAGACCAATCCCGCTCTCTTCAACAATGCATTGGCATTTGGTTCTTGACCTCTAAATTTTTTATACAATACCATCGGCAATTCGGTACCACCTTTAGACAATACATTTTCTTTAAATTTTGACGCTACTTCTTTACTGAAAATTCCTTTTTCTTGGAAATAGGCGAATGCATCAGCATCTAAAACTTCAGCCCATTTGTAACTGTAATATCCAGAAGAATAACCCCCTTGAAATATGTGTGAAAAAGAGGTACTCATACAATTTTCTGCAACGTCTGGATATATGCTTGTACCTTCCATAGCTTTTTTTTCAAAGGCTTTAACGTCTTCAATTGTTTGTGATTTTCCGTGATAAGTCATGTCTAAAATACCAAAGCTCAATTGACGTAAAGTTGCTATTCCTTCTAAAAAACTCGCACTTTCTTTAATTTTTTCTACATATTCTTGCGGAATAATTTCACCAGTTTCATAATGTTTTGCAAACAATGCCAAGGCTTCGGGCTCATAACACCAATTTTCCATCACTTGACTTGGTAATTCTACAAAATCCCAATATACAGAAGTTCCAGATAAACTCGGGTAGGTTGTATTGGCTAACATTCCGTGTAAAGCGTGGCCAAATTCGTGAAATAAAGTTGTAACTTCGTTGAAAGTTAGGAGTGATGGTTTGGTTGTTGTAGGAGGTGTGAAATTACATACAATAGAAACGTGCGGTCTTTCGTTAACTCCATTTTTCACTGCTTGTGATTTATAAGATGTCATCCAAGCGCCATTGCGTTTTCCTTTTCTTGGGAAAAAATCGGAGTAGAAAACGGCAACCAAATTATTTGCTTCATCTAACACTTCAAATGTTTGAACTTCCTCATGGTATTTATCGATATCAAAAACTTCTTTAAAGGTAATTCCAAATAACTTTTCAGCAATTGTAAACGCTCCATTTAAAACCTTTTCTAATTGAAAATAGGGTTTTAATAGTTCATCATCCAAACAGAATAATTTTTGTTTCAATTTTTCTGAATAATAAGAACCATCCCATTTTTCTATCTGGTCAATTCCGTCGAGTTCTTTTGCGAAAGCGGTTAGTTGAATAAATTCTTTTTGAGCAGCAGGTTTTGCTTTTTCCAATAAATCATTCAAAAACGATTGCACTTTTTCTGGATTTTGTGCCATGCGTTCTTCCAAAACAAAATGCGAATGCGATTGATAACCTAACAAAATTGCTCGTTTATGGCGTAATTCTACAATTCTTTTTACATTTTCTTTATTGTCAAATTCATTATTTTGAAATGCTTTTTTTCCGGCTGCAATGGTCATTTCTTTTCGCAATTCACGATTGTCAACATATGTCACAAAAGGCAAATAACTTGGAAAATCTAAAGTAAAAACCCACCCTTCAAGGTTTTTAGATTTTGCTAAAAAGAATGCCATTTCTTTTGCGCCATCCGGCAAACCCTTCAAATCGGCTTCGATGGTAATATGCAAGTGATAGTTATTGGTTTCTGCCAAAACATTTTCCCCATACGTTAATTTTAGTTGGGCTAATTCAGTGTCTATTTCACGTAATTTTAATTTGTCTTCTTCATTAAGCAAAGCTCCATTTCTTGAAAAACCTTTGAATTTTTTGTCTAGTAAAGTAGTTTGTTCTGTATTTAAAATCAAGTTGTCTTTTTGATCGTGAACCGCTTTTATTCGTTGGAACAACTCTTTGTTTAGAGAAATATCATTGCTAAATTCGGTTAATATTGGAGAAACTTCTTGTGCGATTTTTTGCATATCATCACACGTTTCAGCTGAATTCAAGTTAAAGAAAATAGAAGATAACCGATTCAATTGTTCCCCCGAAAAATCTAAAGCTACAATTGTGTTTTCAAATGTTGGAGCTTCAGGATTGTTAATTATGGCTTCAATTTCGGCTTTTGCAGTAGCAATGTTTTCTATAAAAGCAGGTTTATAATCTTCAAGCTTTATTTGCGAAAAAGGAGCTGTGTTGTATTTGGTGTTGTATGTTGAAGTAAGTATTTTCATTTTTTTTCACAAAGTTTCACAAAGATTTTCACAGAGATTTACAAGAAAAATATTTTCTCTTTTGCAAATCTCCGTGATTCTCTGTGCTATTATTTATTTTTTCAATTCAGATGCGGCTTTATTCACAGCTTCTTTCAAACTTTCTTTATAGAAAATGATTTTGTCTAAAACACATTTATCAGAACTTCCAATGATTTGTGCAGCTAGAATTCCGGCATTTTTTGCTCCGTTAAGCGCAACGGTTGCCACAGGCACACCACCGGGCATTTGCAAAATAGACAAAACTGAATCCCATCCATCAATAGAATTACTAGATTTTACCGGAACTCCAATCACGGGAAGTGGCGACAATGAAGCTACCATTCCTGGTAAATGAGCCGCACCTCCTGCACCAGCAATAATTACAGAAATGCCACGAGTATGTGCATTTTTACTAAAATCAAATAATTTTTCAGGAGTTCTATGCGCTGAAACAATGTCTACTTCGGTTTCGATATCAAATCCTTTTAAGATTTCGATGGCTTCTTGCATCACCGGCATATCGGATATGCTTCCCATTATTATGGCTACTTTCATTTTTCTATTTTGAATTTTACATTATAAATTTTGAATTGGTGTCATTACATTAAAAATTCATAATTTATAATTCATAATTTATAATAATTTTAACTAATCACTCGAATACTATTTTTAACCTCTTCTGCAATTTTTCTTGCTTCTGCCATATTTTCATTTACAATGGTAACATGTCCCATTTTCCGGAAAGGTCTTGTTTCTCTTTTGCCGTAAATGTGAGGAGTTACTCCTTCAATAGCCATTATTTTTTCAATATTTTTATAGGTCACTGGTCCTGAAAACCCTTCTTCACCGACCAAATTTACCATAATTCCGGCAACTTTACTATCTGTATTTCCTAGAGGTAAATTTAATATGGCACGAAGATGATTTTCAAATTGTGATGTATAACTTGCTTCAATAGAATAATGCCCAGAATTATGTGGGCGTGGGGCGACTTCGTTTACAATGATTTCGTCGTTTAGGGTTTGAAACATTTCGACTGCTAAAAGACCAACGTGATTGAATTTTTCGGAAACATTCAAAGCGATTGCTCGTGCTTTTTCCTCCACTTCATGATCAATTCGCGCTGGGCAAATTACATATTCCACTTGGTTTGCTTCGGGATGAAATTCCATTTCCATTACAGGATAGGTTTTTATTTCGCCAGAAGGATTTCGGCAAACAATTACCGCCAATTCATTTTTGAACGGAATCATTTCTTCTGAAATGCACTCTACATTAGGCAAATTATCTATATCTGAAAGAGTTCGGATGATTTTTACGCCTGTTCCGTCATATCCAAATTCGGTGCATTTCCATACGAAAGGCAATTTTAGATTTTCTATTTCCGATTTTAAAGAATCTAAATTTTCAAATTTATGATAGGCCGCTGTTGGAATATTATTTTGAGAATAAAAATCTTTCTGAGTGCCTTTATTCTGAATGAGTCGCAAGGTTTTTGGAGATGGAAAAACTTTGATTCCTTCACTTTCTAATTTTTCTAAAGCTTCCAGATTAACCAATTCGATTTCGAAAGTTAAAACATCAACTTGTTTTCCGAAATTATAAACGGTTTCAAAATCCAACAAATTCCCTTGGAAAAATTTATTGCAAGCTATTTTACAAGGGGCTTCATCACTTGGATCGAGAACGTAGGTTTGAATGTCGAATTTTCGAGTGTCAAACAACATCATTTTGCCGAGTTGACCGCCACCGAGAATTCCCAGTTTAAAATCGGAAGAAAAATAATTCATTTTGTTGTTATAGTTGTTTGCGCAAAGATAAACATTTGAAAATTATTTCAATCGTTTCAAAATGTCTTTCACAGCAAATCGATAACCCGGAGTTTGATTACTAAAATCTCTTGAAAGGATTATTATTAATTCCTCGTTTACCCAATCGTATTTCTTACCTAGTTCATACAAAGTTCTCATCGAATAAGCTGCAGTTGCCGCTAAATCTTTATATATTAATCGGTCTAAACAAGTTTCAATTATTTTCTCTTCTTGTAATTCGGTTAAGCTAACTTTCTTACTGTTACATAAAAACATACAGATTTTTGAAGTAGGGCGTAATACTTTGTCAATTTTAAAATCAGGTAATGTTTCGCAAAATTTATCTATAAAAGGTAAAAATAACTTGATTTGTTCTTCACAAATTAATTCTAATATCCAACATGCTTTGTGATGGTTTTTGTCATTAATATTGAAGGCAATTTCGGTTAAATCCTTTAAATAGATTGGATTAGAGAAGACAAAGTCTTTATTGTCATCTCTACTTTTTCTATGAGCGGTACTTTTTGCTATCCGATTGTAAAATGCTGCATTCATTTGGTAAATATATCAAATTATCAAAAAACTTATAATACTTGTATCTAAATAGTTATTAGTTTGTAAATTTGCCACCTTAATATAGAACAACAAAAAAACACTTCATGATACATCTTCACGATAAAACTTTTGAGCCATTTATTTCTTCAGAAGAAATTGAATTTGCAATATCAAATATGGCCAAACAAATGGATGACGATTTTTTTGATGAGATTCCCATTTTTGTTGGAATTTTAAATGGTTCTTTTATGGTGGTGGCTGACTTAATGAAGCATTACAAAGGGATGTGTGAGGTGAGTTTCGTGAAAATGGCTTCGTATGAAGGCACACAATCCACCAATGATGTAAAACAATTAATAGGAATCAACGAAAACCTTGAAGGAAAAACCGTGGTAATCGTTGAAGATATTGTAGATACAGGAAATACTATTGAAGAATTGAAAGTCATATTTAAAGCAAAAAATGTAAAACATCTAAAAATTGCCACGTTGTTTTTCAAACCAGAAGCCTACAAAAAAGATATTAAAATCGATTACATTGGCATCAGAATTCCGAATAAATTCATCGTTGGATTTGGTTTAGACTACGATGGATTAGGAAGAAATCTAGCACATGTATATCAATTAGCACCATAATTATTAACGATTTAATAGTAACAATTTTTTATATCGAAGTTACAAGAATCAGCAATCAAATAAATACATATGATTAACATCGTTCTTTTCGGAAAACCGGGTGCAGGGAAAGGCACACAAGCCGAATTTTTAAAAGAAAAATACAATTTAACTCACTTATCAACGGGTGATATTTTCAGATTCAATATCAAAAATGATACGGAGTTAGGAAAATTAGCCAAAACCTTTATGGATAAAGGCGATTTAGTTCCCGATGAAGTAACGATACAAATGTTGCAAAGAGAAGTAGATAAAAATCCACATTCAGCAGGATTTTTATTTGATGGTTTTCCAAGAACTTTGGCACAAGCCGAAGCTTTAGATCAGTTTTTGCAAACTAAAAACCAAACAATTACGGCAACAGTGGCACTCGAAGCGGATGACAATATTTTAGTAGCACGTTTATTAGAACGAGGAAAAACTTCAGGAAGACCCGACGATCAAGATGAATTAAAAATTAGAAATCGTTACCAAGAGTACAATGAAAAAACTGCTCCATTAATGAATTATTATAAAGGGCAAGGAAAATTTCATGCGGTAAATGGTATCGGTACTATTGCTGTAGTTAATGAAAGATTGAACTTAGTTTTCGATAAGTTTTAATTTTATTGAATTCCGAATATAACTATTCCTAGAAATGTAGTTGTATCTTTGAAGCAGAATTAGCTTAATAGGTTTGTTATTTTTTTAGCGAACCAAAACCTAAAAAAATGACTGAGGGAAATTTTGTAGACTACGTAAAAATATATGTTACTTCCGGTAAAGGAGGTAAGGGTTCTACACATTTACATAGAGAAAAATTTATTGAAAAAGGAGGCCCTGATGGAGGTGATGGAGGTCGAGGTGGACATGTATATATTAGAGGGAATAAAAGTCTTTGGACGCTTTTTCATCTGAAGTTTGTAAAACACATGCGCGCAGGACACGGCGGTGATGGGGGGAGTTCGAGAAGTACGGGTCACGATGGCGAAGACAAATATGTAGAAGTGCCACTTGGAACCGTGGTTAAAGACATCGAGACAGGTGAAATTCTTTTTGAAATTACTGAACACGGCGAAGAGCGTATTTTGGCTCAAGGAGGAAAAGGTGGTTTAGGAAACTGGCATTTTAGAAGTTCCACCAACCAAACACCTAGATATTCACAGCCTGGAATGCCATCTACCGAATTGGATGTTATTTTAGAACTTAAAGTTCTAGCCGATGTTGGTTTAGTAGGTTTCCCAAATGCAGGAAAATCTACTTTGTTATCGGTTTTAACTTCAGCTAAACCTAAGATTGCAGATTATCCTTTTACAACCTTAAAACCTAATTTAGGAATTGTAGCATACAGAGAATTTCAATCGTTTGTAATTGCAGATATCCCCGGAATTATTGAAGGCGCCGCCGAAGGTAAAGGATTAGGTCATTATTTTTTACGTCACATTGAACGAAACTCAACGCTATTGTTTTTGGTTCCTGCCGATGCAGATGATATTAAAAAAGAATATGAAATTCTATTGGATGAATTACGTCGCTATAATCCAGAAATGTTAGATAAAGATCGTTTGTTGGTCATTTCTAAATGCGATATGTTAGATAATGAATTGAAAGCAGAAATGAAACAATTATTGGATAAATCAAAACTAGGTATTCCTTACATGTTCATTTCCTCCGTTGCCCAACAAGGATTAACTGAGTTGAAAGACAAACTTTGGGAAATGCTAAATGTTGAAGAGGATAAACCCGAAAATAGTCACGGGTTGTAAATTGAAATAAATTTAATGCCTCGATTTGCCGAGGCTTTTTTATAAGTATTTTCCTTTATTGGGTGAATCCCAAAAAAAATACTAAATTCGCATTTCTACTGAAAAAAACATGTAACAAATTGTATTTTAGTCAGACAAGTAGAAAACAAACAGATAACCTAATATTATAATCAAATGAAAAAAATTATTTTATCGCTTATTGCTACAATACTGCTTATTCCTATGAGCGTAAAAGCCGATGAAGGTATGTGGTTTTTAATGTTCATCGAACGTTTAAATCACCGCGACATGCAAAAAATGGGCTTGCAATTGACAGCTGAAGAAATTTACAGCATCAACCACCACAGTCTTAAAGATGCTATTGTGCAATTCAATGGTGGTTGTACTGCCGAAATAATCTCTAAAGATGGATTGGTTTTAACTAATCACCATTGTGGTTACGACGGAATTGCCGAACTTTCTACACCAGAACACAATTTGCTAAAAGACGGTTTTTGGGCAGCCAACAGAGCTGACGAAAGAAAACCATCAAGCTTATACGTGCGTTTTTTTGTTCGTATGGACGATTGTTCTAAACGTATTTTAGCAAAAGTAAACCCATCTATGAGCGAGGCTGATAGAGAAAAAGCTATCAATGCCGAGATTGCATTAATTGAAAAAGAAAACAACGAAGGCGGAAAATATACCGTTTCTGTTCGTCCATTCTTTCAAGGAAATGAGTATTACTACTTTGTATATCAGGATTACAAAGATGTACGTTTAGTAGGAGTACCACCAGAAAGTTTAGGTAAGTTTGGAGGAGACACTGACAACTGGGAATGGCCACGTCAAACTGCCGATTTTTCTATGTTTAGAGTTTATGCTGATAAAGACGGAAATCCAGCAGATTATTCTGTAAACAATGTTCCATTACAACCAAAACACTATTTACCTGTTAATTTAAAAGGAGTAAAAGAAGGAGATTTTGCTATGATTTTGGGTTATCCAGGAAGAACCAATCGTTGGATGCCTGCTGGTGGAATTGAGCAAAACGTGAAATTTGCTTATCCGGCATGGGTAGAAGGTGCTAAAACTGGAATGGACAACATGAAAAAATACATGGAAATGAATGCTGCGCTTCGTTTGGTGTATGCTTCTAAATATGCTTCAACAGCCAACTACTGGAAAAACCGTCAAGGAATGATTGATGCATTGTCTAAAGCTGAAACCTCAAAATCGAAAGCAGCGCAAGAAGCTAAATTTGACAAATGGGCAAACAAAGCCGAAAATAAATCGAAATACGGAAACGTAGTGGCAACGATTAATAAATTCTATGGTTTAACCAACGAAAAAGCGCGTCACGATAACTATTTGCAACAATTATTCAGAACATCTGCTCTTGGACCAGTAGGCAGAACTATAGGAAAACAATTGGATAACTACGTAAAAGCCGATGCAACCAAACGTGCAATATTAGCCCCGCAAATCATTGAAGGAGCAACCAAATTCTTTGAGGATTTATATTTACCAGCAGAGAAAGATATTTTGGCAGCCCAATTAAATCTTTATGCTACAAAATCATTAGGTTACAACATTGCTCCAATGGTTAAGAAAATTGGTGACCAAAATAATAATGATTTTACGAAATATGTAAACTCAGCAGTTGATTTGAGTCTATTTTCTTCTTTAGATAAAGTGAAAGCATTTTTGCAAGTTCCGAGTCAAGGAATGTTAGACAACGATCCGTTGTATGTTTTGTCTAATGATATGTTAACGCAATTCAATTCAAAATCGGATGAAATTGCTAAAGCGCAAAACGATTATGGCGCTTCTTTTCGTTTGTTAGTTGAAGGATTACGTGAATCAAAAATGGGCGATATTAAATATCCAGATGCGAACTCAACTTTGCGTTTAACCTACGGAAAAGTTCGCGCTTTACCAGCAGATAAACGAAATCCTGTTGCTATAAACAACTACACTACATTAGACAGTCAAGTTAAAAAATACAAAAAAGGAGACGAAGAATTTGATTTGCCAACTAAAGTTTTAGATATGGCAAAAAACAAAGACTACGGTCGTTATGGAGATAAAGACGGTTCGCTTCACATAAATTTCTTAACCGACAATGATATTACAGGAGGAAATTCAGGTTCGCCAGTTCTTAATGGAAAAGGAGAATTAATTGGTATCGCTTTCGACGGAAACATCGAAGCAATGGCTGGCGACGTAATTTTCGACAAAAAACTACAAAGAACAATCAATGTTGATATTCGTTATGTATTATGGGTAATTGAGAATTTCTCAGGAGCTAAACACATTGTTGATGAAATGACTTTGGTGAAGTAGTTTGAATAAAATAATTATTTGAAACTCCAATCTAATTTAGGTTGGAGTTTTTTTATTGTAATAAACTTCAAAATAGTATTAAAATAAATAATTAAAGTATATTTGTTATTCCATTCTATGGGAAATACCATGAAGTCAAAAATAATATTTCTCTTACTTATTACTCAATGTATTTTTTCTCAATCTAATTTTGAGAAAGCCGAAAAACTTTATGATTTAGGGAAGTTTTCACTTGCAAGACCTGTTTTTGAAGCGGTATTAATAGATAATCCAAATCAAATAAAAGCTATTGAATATTTGGGAGATATTTCTGTTCAACTTAAAGAATGGGATAAGGCAATTGCATTTTATCAAAAACTGAAAATTTTGAAGCCCAATGAAGCGAATTATTATTATAAATATGGTGGCGCTCTAGGATTAAAATCGAAAGAAGGTGGAAAATGGGTTGCAATTCGATTGATTGGTGAAATGAAAGAATCGTTTGAGAAAGCACTTATTTTAAATCCGAAGCACATTGAAGCACGTTGGGCTATGATTGAATATTATCTACAAGTTCCAGCGCTTTTTGGAGGAAGTGAAAAAAAAGCACAACGATATGCGGATGAACTTATTAAATTATCTCCTGTAGATGGTTATTTGTCTAAAGGCCACATAGATGAATATTTTGAACGCTATAAAAGTGCTGAAAAAAATTATATAAAGGCAATCGGAATAAGCGGTTCCAAAATTACTTATGAGCGTTTATTGGCGTTATATAAAGATAAACTTCATAATTCGGATAAAGCAAAAAAAATACTAGAAAAATACCAAGAAAAAAATAAATCATAAAATGAGAATACACTTTATTGCCATTGGTGGAGCAGCAATGCACAATTTAGCATTAGCATTACACAACAAAGGATATCAAGTTACGGGTAGTGATGATGCAATCTTCGAACCCTCCAAATCGAGATTAGAAAAAAAAGGATTACTGCCAATTGAAATGGGTTGGTTTCCAGAAAAAATCACTAAAGATATTGAATCTATTATCCTCGGAATGCATGCTAAAGCAGATAATCTAGAATTGTTGAAAGCACAAGAATTGGGCTTAAAAATCTATTCATATCCCGAATTTTTATACGAGCAATCCAAAAATAAAACACGCGTAGTAATTGGTGGTTCCCATGGAAAAACAACGATCACTTCTATGATTTTACATGTGATGCATTACCATAATATTGCAGTAGATTATATGGTTGGCGCTCAATTAGAAGGATTTGACACCATGGTGCATCTTACACACGAAAATGATTTCATAGTTCTAGAAGGCGATGAATATTTGTCCTCCCCAATAGATAGACGCCCAAAATTTCATTTATATCAACCCAATATTGCTTTGATTTCTGGAATTGCTTGGGACCATATTAATGTATTTCCAACCTTTGAGAATTATGTGGAACAATTTGAAATTTTTGTAAATCAAATTACTAAAGGCGGAATTTTAGTTTACAATGAAGAAGACGAAACCGTTAAAAAAGTAGCAGAATCAACTACAAATGCCATTAGAAAAATGCCTTATACAACCCCGTCATTCATAGTTGAGGACGGAACTACTTTATTAGATACGCCCGAAGGCCCAATGCCAATTGAAGTTTTTGGAGCGCATAATTTGAATAATCTAGCTGGAGCCAAATGGATTTGTCAAAATATGGGCGTTGACGAAGCAGACTTCTATGAAGCCATTTCCAGTTTTAAAGGCGCTTCTAAACGATTAGAAAAAATAGCCGAAGGCAAAGGAAAAGTAGCTTACAAAGATTTTGCCCATTCACCAAGCAAAGTTTCAGCTACGACCCAAGCGGTTAAAAATCAATATCCTGATAGAAAATTGATTGCTTGTTTAGAATTGCATACGTACAGCAGTTTGAATGCCGAATTTCTTAAAGAATACCAAGGAGCTCTAGATGCTGCTGATGTTGCAGTGGTTTTCTATTCTCCAGATGCAGTTAAAATTAAACAATTGGAGGAAGTAACGTATGAGCAAATTGCGGAATCATTCCAAAGAGACGATTTAATCATTTATACCAATCCAGCTGAATTTAAAAACTTCCTGTTCAGTCAAAATTTTGATAATTCTGCTTTGTTATTAATGAGTTCTGGTAATTATGGTGGATTGAATTTTGATGAGGTGAAGCAATTAATTGGATAATTTGTCAATTAGGAAAAAAGAGATTACTTAGGAAGGACTACCTAAACATACAAAACTACTTAACAATCTTATCATTCATTGGAATCTGATTAATAAATGGTTTTCTTTTGTAAAAAGCCATCATTTTATTTTGAACATATTAAAAAAATAAGTTTCTTTGTTTTTTTATAAACGCCAAAATAATTATGTACACACCAATAAACCAATGGGCTGAAGACAATCGCCCACGAGAAAAATTTCTCTTAAAAGGTAAATCTGCCTTATCTGATTCTGAATTACTTGCTATTCTTATTGGTTCTGGTTCACGGAATGAAAGTGCCGTGCAACTCTGCCAAAGGATATTATTTTCAGCCAATAATAATCTGAATCAACTTGGAAAATTATCCATTCAACAACTTACAGAGTTTAAAGGAATAGGAGAGGCCAAAGCTATTTCTATTGCAGCAGCTCTAGAATTAGGAAGAAGGCGTAGGGCAGAAGATGCTATTCTATTAGACAAAATTACTTCTAGTAAAACTGTTTTTGAAATTATGCAGCCTATTATTGGAGAACTTCCACACGAAGAATTTTGGGTTTTGTATCTTAATAATTCCAACAAAGTGCTACATAAAGCACAATTATCCAAAGGAGGGTTAACAGGAACCGTTGTCGATACTAGAATAATTTTTAAAACCGCATTGGAATATAATGCAACTTCGTTAATTTTGACACACAATCATCCATCAGGAAAATTGCAAGCCAGTGATCCCGATAAAGAAATAACTAGAAAATTGAAGCTTGCAGGGCAACAATTGGATATTATAGTTCTCGATCATATTATAATGACAGAAACAGGATATTATAGTTTTAATGACGAAGGAATTTTTTAAAAATGAAATATATAACTGACGTTTTTTTTGACTTAGATCATACTCTTTGGGATTTTGATAAAAATTCTGAGATGGCATTTGATAAGATATTTAACGAAAAGCATCCAAATATCGAAATAAAAAAGTTTATTGCCATATATGCCCCAATAAATCAAGCGTGTTGGAAATTATATCAAAACGATGCTATTTCACATGATGAATTGCGATATAAAAGATTGAAAAATTCGTTTGATGCCCTAAATTATTTTATTTCAGACGAAGATATAAACCAAATGGCGATTGACTATATTACTTTTTTACCCGAAAATAATAGTCTATTTGACGGAACAATTGAAGTTTTGGATTACCTTAGCACTAAATATAAGCTTCACATAATCACAAACGGTTTTGCAGAAGTTCAAGAAAAAAAATTAAAAAACTCTGGAATTTCAAATTATTTTATTTCGGTCACCAATTCAGAAATGGCGGGTGTCAAAAAACCAAATCCAAAGATTTTCGAACATGCTCTTTCTGCCGCTAAAGTTGATAAAGCAAACTCAATTATGGTTGGAGATTGTATAGATGCCGATGTAAAAGGAGCATTAAATTTTGGTATGGATGCGATACATTTTAATGAAAAAAACATAGAAATTCCGAGTCATATCAAACAAATAAACCACCTAATTGAATTAAAAAAACATCTGTAATGAAAAAATATATTGTATTGTTTTTATTGTTTTCTACTGTTGTATTTGCACAAAATGTGAATGATTATAAATATGCTTTGATGCCTTCAAAATTCTCTTTTTTGAAAGAAGAGAATCAGTATAATTTGAATTTAATAACTAAAATGTATTTACAGAAATATGGTTTTGAAAGCTATTATGACAATGAAACTTTTTCAGCAGATTTTGCTAGTATTAATTGTAATAAAATTTTTATAGACGTATTGAATAATAGTACTATGTTTTCTACCAAGTTAAAAGTAGTTATTAAAGATTGCAAAAACAACATCCTCGCTACATCGGATGAAGGAACTAGTAGAGAAAAAGAATATAGAGTGGCATATAATGAAGCCTTGCGAATGGCATTTGATAATTTTGGAATGTTAAAAACACATAAGTATCAGCCTTCTGAAAAAAGCATTGCAACAGTCGGCGAATTAGCTTTTCTGGAAGTAGAGCACAACGAGGGAAAGCCTATAATTTTGTATCCAAAAAAAGCAATTGAAGGGTTTGATTTGATTACATCAAATCCAGAAGTTGTTTATATGAATATAAAATACACTTCTGTAAAAGACGTTTACATTGCAAAAAGAAAAGAAAATACAGGAATTTTTTTTAAAGACAATGAAAAATGGATTTTTGAATATTATCTGAATAATCAAAAAATCACTGAATTGTTGCACGTTCAATTATAATTAATACCCATACTTATCTTTCCAACGGTTTTTTAAAAATTCACGAGTTCCATTTTCACGGGAGTTATTTCCAGGCTCATAAAATTTAGTTTCTTTAATGGCTTCTGGCAGGTATTCTTGCTCACTAAAATTATTAGCATAATTATGTGAATATTGATAATCATCACCATAACCCAATTCTTTCATTAATTTGGTTGGTGCATTTCGTAAATGAATTGGAATTGGTAAATCTCCTGTTTGTTTTACTAACGCCTGGGCATCATTAATTGCCATATAACTGGCGTTACTTTTTGGGGAAGTTGCCAAATAAACAGCACATTGACTCAAGATAATTCTGCTTTCGGGATAACCAATTGTGGAAACTGCTTGAAACGTATTGTTCGCCATGATGAAAGCCGTTGGATTTGCATTTCCAATATCTTCACTTGATAAAATCAACATTCTTCTGGCAATAAATTTTACATCTTCGCCACCTTCAATCATTCGAGCCAACCAATAAACCGCCCCATTGGGATCGCTTCCGCGAATGGACTTGATAAAAGCCGAAACAATATCATAATGTTGTTCTCCAGTTTTATCATAAAGCACTGTGTTTTGTTGAACTAATTCCAGAACTTTTTTGTTAGTGATTGTAATTTGATCTTCAGGACTTGCGTTTACCACCAATTCAAAAATATTTAATAGTTTTCTGCCATCCCCACCTGAAAGTCTCAACAACGCTTCCGATTCTTTAAATTTGATTTTTTTGGATGAAATAGAAACGTCTTGTTTCATAGCTCGTTCTAAAAGTGCTAACAAATCTTGTTTTGAAAACGGATTTAAAACATATACCTGACAACGTGACAATAACGCGGGAATCACTTCAAAACTTGGATTTTCTGTGGTTGCACCAATCAGAGTTACCCAACCTTTTTCGACTGCTGCTAAAAGCGAATCTTGTTGCGATTTACTAAATCGATGAATCTCATCAATAAATAAGATTGGATTTTTTGCGGTAAATAGTCCTCCACTTTGTTTTGCTTTTTCAATTACATCACGAATGTCTTTTACACCACTATTTATAGCGCTCAATTCGTAAAACGGACGCTGACTTTGTTTGGCAATAATTTGCGCTAAAGTAGTTTTTCCTGTGCCAGGCGAACCCCAAAAAATCATAGATGGAATCACGCCGCGTGCAATTTGTTGTGTCAACGAGCCGTTTGGACCAACCAAGTGCAACTGACTGATGTAATCTTCTAATTTCTGCGGACGAATGCGTTCGGCTAAAGGTGCTTCCATTTTTAATTAGATAATTATCTTAAAAGATTTTATTTACAAATTTAAAACTATTAATTTGTTTTAGTAATTTTCTCATTGCCTAATTTTCAAATTATCTTATTAATTCTGACAAATTAGCATTAAAAAATAATTGGATGTATTTTTGATAATTGATTACTCAAATATGATACATAATAACGAATTTAACCATTTCAAATTTTCAGCTTCAACGTGGATTATTCCTTCGTTTCTATTGCTTTTTATTTGGTTGGTGTTTTATGCTGATAATTCGTTTCATCTTCATTTGAACGAACACGGAATTTTGCCAAGAACTGCATCGGGATTACAGGGGGTTCTTTTTAGTCCGTTTTTGCATGCCGATTTGAACCATATTGCAAGCAATTCGTTACCTCTTTTTATTTTGTGTACGGCTTTAATTTATTTTTATAGGGAAGTCTCTTTAAAAGTATTGGTTTTTGGCATTTTACTTTCTGGAATTATTACTTGGGTAATCGGTCGGGAATCCTATCATATTGGCGCAAGTAGTTTGATTTACGTTTTGGTTTCCTTTATTTTCTTTAAAGGAATGATGACCCAATATTATAGATTAATGGCTTTATCATTGGCTGTTGTAATGTTGTATGGCGGTATGATTTGGTATGTTTTTCCAGAAGTGGATAAAACTATTTCTTGGGAAGGACATTTATCAGGATTAATATCAGGTTTTGTTTTTGCGGTTCGATTCAAAACACCTGATTATGTAAAAGACATTCAATACGAATGGGAAAAACCCGATTTTAATCCGAAAGAAGATGCTTTTATGAAACGATTTGATGAAAACGGCAATTTTGTCAATCCACCAAATTCGGAAGAATTAGAAGTGAATCAAGAGGAACTCATTTCTCTACCGATTCAATATGTTTATGTTTTTAAGGAGAATAAGGAAGGAGAGGAATAAGTCAAAAAATTAGCGTCTAATGAGTAAATCTATATAGGTTTCAGTTGAATTTAAAAAATAAATAGCTATATTAATTAAAAAGAAACAATCCCCAAATTGGTATGTGGTCCGAAATATGTCGTGCTTCTTTGTTTGTGCTAAATTGTTTATAAAAAGGGATAACTCCTGATTGTTTAATAATTGTTTTATTCGAATTGTAATACATATTATCATATTCAGATGCTAAACAATCATTGTCAATACACTTTTGACGTAAACTTGTTTTTTGATTTGTTAAAGTACTTTTATATCCCTTATTTTTTAACGGAATAAAAACTGTATTGGATTGCGGACAATTGAAATCACCCATAAAAATAAGATTCAATTTAGGATATAAAGCAGGTATTGATTTGAAATATTTAATTTCGCTCTCAGGATGTTTTTTTTTGGGAACTGCATGAAAGGAAGCAAGCGTAAATGTCTTTCCATTATAATCAAAAGTATTCATATAAGGTTCTCTATCGATCTCTTTTTCAAAATTTTGCTCGAGCCAACTATTGCCTATCTTTTTCACTTTTGTTGGCTTCCATAGATAAGCATAACGCTCAACACTCGATGGATTGTCGCTTGTGGTGGGGTCGCTTACAACATAATCCCAGTGTGCGCCTTTGTTATTGAGGATGTTTACTAAACGAGCAACCGCTTGCGCACCTCCATTACCAGCAACTACTTCTTGAATGGTGACAATGTCGTATTTATTAAGTGTAGTTGCTATAAATTCTAATTCACTATCCGATTTTGATTTACCAAAATTCATTAAATTCCAACTGCAAACCGAGACTTGTGCTTGGCATAATAGCGTTAGAAAAAGAAATAGTAGGAGAGAAACGTTTTGTTTTTTAGCAGTCACCATTATTTGTTTTGGCTAATATAATAAAAAAGGAAATGATACGAACCGCTTTAACTAATACAATACAAGCTATTTTCTTTAAATTGAAACTTATGAAAAAACTGCTGTATAATTTGCAATTGCCTTTGTGTTTTCTTTATTAGAGAATAATAGTAGTGTTACCCTTAATTTGAAACGTTTTTGTGAAGAAAAAGTATTAATTGGTTAGTTGTTTTTTGCTCTTCAAATGTTGATTCTAATTATCATTTAATACTTAAAAATATTTTTAAAGAAGAGTTCTTAGCAATACCTAATTCCTTTTTTGAAAAACCAATCAAAAAATCTCTTTCTTACTTTGAGCCGAATGGGTTAATCCATTAACGTCATCTAAAAATAGAGAAAATAAAGAATTTAGAAAATTATTCTTGATAACAAATAAAGAAATTTAGAATAGTTTTTATTATTCAAGTCCTAAAATTCTATAGACTGATTTAGGAATTCAATAGGATGTTTTTACTAGGAACCTCTTTGTCTAACCGTCTCATATAAAAAAGCACCACAAGCCACAGAAACATTTAGCGAACCAATGGTTCCAAACATGGGTAACTTGGCTTTTGCATCAACAATTTTTAAAACGGATGGGTTAATTCCTCTGTCTTCGCTGCCCATAATTAGTGCAATTGGTTCGTTTAGTGTAATTTCATAAATGCTGTCTTCTGTTTTTTCAGTAGCTGCTATCGTTTTGATGCCGCTTCCTTGAAGGTAAAAAATAGCGTCTTTAATATGATCTACTTTACAAATAGGCACATTAAAAACAGCTCCAGCAGAAGTTTTTACAGTATCTCCGTTTACTGGTGCCGAACCTGTTTTTTGAACAATGATTCCATCAACACCAGTGCATTCGGCAGTTCTAATGATTGCTCCAAAATTTCTCGCGTCACTCAATTGATCTAGGATTAAAAATAAAGGCATTTTTCCGCTTTCTACCACCCTGTCAACCAAAGTTTCTAGTTTTACAAATGAAATAGGAGCAATTGTAGCAACAGCACCTTGATGGTTATTGGGTGTTAATCGGTTTAGTTTTTCTACAGGAACATACGAGAAATTGACACTATGTTTTTTCATAGCTTTCATTAATTCCTGCATCAATTCGCTTTGAGCATCGCTTTGAACGAACACCTTATCAATTTCTTTCCCAGCATTGATTGCTTCAATAATCGCTCTTATTCCGAAGATTTGGTTTTCTTTTTCCATTGGGTAAAGGTAGCTTTTTTAGACTTATGAGACAAGTTATACCAATTAGACTTCTTGAAATTTAAAACCCAAGAATTCTAATGATCTAACTAAAAGGTTGCCTTCAAGCTAATATGTACAATTGAGTTGGAAAGTTTGATGGCTTGGTCTTTAGTGCTTCCATTGGCGTAGACTAAATTCAGAAGCCCGTTTTTGGTTAAAATTCCAAACCCAAAGCCGAGGCCTATTAAGTTGCCACTTAAGTTTGTGGTTTTGTCTTGAAAATAAGCATAATCCATTATGGAATGCACATAAATACTTGGCGAAAGCACATAGCGGTATTCGGATAATAAAGATGCGAACACATTGCCTTGAAGTGTGTTTTCATTAAACCCTCGAATGGAATTGATGCCTCCAAAACGATACAATTCATTAACAATATATTCCTCACTTTGCAAATAAAAATTCTGACTTTTAATATTTATAATGTTTTTAGTATTCAAATAAATGTTGTGTTTTAGATTGATGCTTCCAAAAAACTGGGTGTTTTTTTGAAATTTGGAGTCGCGTTTTCCAGTTCCGATTTTAATATTGAAATTGCTTTTTTCTGGAAATAAAAAATCATCATTTTTGTAATTTACAAATTCAAAATTACTCGTATAAAATTTGTTTTTATAATCGCTTAAAGTAGTGGTATTTTTATTTTTAATGTCACTCGATTCGGCCGATTGGTACCCCAAATACAAACGCGTATTATAATTGAAGTAATACCCCAAATCAATACCCGTTTGCGTATTTTGATACGTACTGTCTTGTTTGAAAATATTCAACTGTGTTTTCAAGCCAATTGGACTATTAAATACATAGGGAATTTCAACTCCAAGATTGAACGTCTTTTGGTCTTTACCATTACTTTTCCAATACAAAGCCATCCTCTCACCTACATTCAAAGTATTGGTCAAAGTCAAATCTAAATAACCATTAAAAATCACTTTATTGTTTTCGTCATTTGAAAAGCCTATAAAACCGTCGAAGTTATTGGCTTTAGCTTTCTCTACATACACAAAGATTTTCGTGGAATCTTTAGTAAATAAAATTTCAGGATATTTGGTCTGTTTAACAAACCGATATTGCGTAATATCTTTGTAAAGTTTATCTAAATTATCTTGATTAAACACGCGCTTTTTATAGAGCCGTTTCAAATTGTTTTTATGTCCCATCGGAAATTTATCATAACCATTAATGACAATATCATTCAGTTGTCTTTTTTTATCCGAACTTACATTTAAATCAGCTGTAATATAATCTGAATGTTTTTTAATATTTACTAATTTGACTTTAGACATTGCAAAACCTTTGGTTTCTAAATTTTTTAGCGTTGCGTTTAAAAAAGCTTCACTTTCAGAAAAAGGCACAATCAAAGTGTCTTTTTTTAATTCATATAAATTCCAATTTTTAAGATCAAAATTTCGACCTATATATATATGTATAAATTTTGTTTTTTTACCTATATAATATTGGTATAAAAAAGTGCTATCATTTAGTTTTTTATTTTCGATAAGTTTTTGTTCCAAATACCCTGTTTTCAGAAGTTTTTCATTAAACAATTTAGTTTCTTCAAAAATGCTTTTGGTGTTACTAAATGAATTAGAATAATTGATCGAATCAATCACTTTGGTTTGTTGGTCGTTTTCACCTGTAATTTTCAAATAGAAACTTTGTCCGAAGCTGGTCAGAGAAAATAAATAAATAAAAATTAAGAGAAGTCTGTTCATTTAAGCTGAATTATTTTTAGTTTCTTATAGCTAATGGTTTGAAATTATTAGCAATCCATTAACCAGCTGCCCAACATACAATATGCCGATCCCATCTGGGCTATTTGGCTATCCATTTTATTCTTGTTACTGTTGTAAAAATAACGTAAAAATTCAAGATTTACTACATTTTTTAGGTTGTTGAGAAATGTTCTTGAAAATTAATGAATTATGATTTGTTTTAGTAAAAATAATTATTACATTTGCAACCCCTAAAAAGTGGGAAATTAATAAATAAAGAAAAATTAGTATTTAATTATGCCAACAATTCAACAATTAGTAAGAACAGGAAGAACTCAAATCACTAAGAAGAGTAAATCGGTTGCTTTAGATTCTTGTCCTCAACGAAGAGGTGTTTGTACGCGTGTTTACACTACTACTCCAAAAAAACCAAACTCTGCAATGCGTAAAGTTGCGCGTGTACGTTTGACGAATGGAAATGAGGTAAATGCTTACATCCCTGGTGAAGGACACAATCTACAAGAGCACTCGATAGTATTAGTGCGAGGCGGAAGAGTAAAAGATTTACCAGGAGTTAGATACCACATTGTTCGTGGTGCGCTTGATACCTCTGGTGTAGCAGGAAGAACACAGCGTAGATCTAAATACGGTGCAAAACGTCCAAAAGAAGCAAAAAAGTAAATCTAAACTAGTTATCTGATTTTAATTGAAACAGAAATCAATAACAAAAAAACGAAGAAATGAGAAAAAGAGCGGCAAAAAAAAGACCACTTTTACCAGATCCAAAATTTAATGATCAATTGGTTACACGTTTTGTGAACAACTTGATGTGGGACGGTAAAAAATCTACAGCGTTTAAAGTATTCTATGATGCAATGGATATTGTAGAAGCAAAAAAGAATAATGACGAGAAATCATCATTAGAAGTTTGGAAAGATGCGTTAACTAATGTTATGCCTCACGTAGAAGTACGTAGTCGTAGAGTTGGTGGAGCTACATTCCAAATTCCAATGCAAATCAGACCAGACAGAAAAATTTCTATGGCAATGAAGTGGATGCTTCTATATGCTCGTAGAAGAAATGAAAAATCTATGGCTCAGAAACTATCAGGCGAGATCTTAGCTGCGGCTAAAGAAGAAGGCGCTGCGGTTAAAAAGAGAATGGATACTCATAAAATGGCTGAAGCAAACAAAGCATTCTCACATTTTAGATTTTAATACACAGAGAAATGGCTAGAGAACTTAAATACACAAGAAATATTGGGATTGCAGCTCACATTGATGCTGGGAAAACAACAACAACAGAGCGTATTCTTTTTTATACAGGAAAATCACATAAAATTGGTGAAGTACACGATGGTGCTGCAACAATGGACTGGATGGCGCAAGAGCAAGAAAGAGGTATTACAATTACTTCTGCAGCTACAACTTGTGAATGGAATTTTCCAACAACTCAAGGTAAAAGATTGCCTGAAACATTACCTTATCACTTTAATATTATTGATACCCCAGGACACGTTGACTTTACCGTAGAGGTAAATCGTTCGTTACGTGTATTGGATGGTTTAGTTTTCTTATTTTCTGCCGTTGATGGTGTTGAGCCACAGTCAGAAACGAACTGGAGATTAGCCGATCAATACCGTGTGCCTCGTATCGGTTTTGTTAATAAAATGGACAGACAAGGTTCTAACTTCTTGATGGTATGCCAACAAGTAAGAGATATGTTGAAGTCCAATGCAGTAGCAATCACTTTGCCTATTGGTGAAGAAAATGATTTCAAAGGCGTTGTAGATTTGGTTAAAAACCAAGCTATTGTTTGGGATGAAGAAGGTATGGGAGCAACTTACGAGATTGTGCCTATTCCAGAAGACATGCTTGCAGAAGTTAAAGAATATAGATCTATACTTATTGAGGCAGTTGCTGATTATGATGAGAACTTGCTTGAAAAATTCATGGAAGATGAATCTTCAATTACAGAAGAAGAAATTAATATAGCACTTAGAGCTGCAGTTATGGATATGGCCATCATTCCTATGATTGCTGGTTCTTCTTTCAAAAATAAAGGTGTTCAATTCATGTTAGATGCAGTATGTAAATACTTGCCATCTCCAATGGATAAAGACGGTATTGAAGGAATTCATCCTGATGATGCAGAATTGTTAGAGGAAGATCAAACTAAAATATTACGTAAACCAGATGTAAAAGAGCCGTTTGCAGCTTTAGCATTTAAAATCGCTACTGATCCATTCGTTGGTCGTTTAGCTTTCTTCCGTGCTTACTCTGGAAGATTAGATGCGGGTTCTTATGTTTTGAACACTCGTTCTGGAAATAAAGAAAGAATTTCTCGTATCTACCAAATGCATGCTAACAAACAAAATCCAATCGAATACATCGAAGCTGGAGATATTGGAGCAGCAGTTGGATTTAAAGATATCAAAACTGGAGATACTTTGTGTGATGAAAAACACCCAATTATTTTGGAGTCAATGAAATTTCCTGCGCCAGTTATTGGTATCGCTATTGAGCCAAAAACTAAAGCTGACGTTGATAAAATGGGTATGGCTTTAGCTAAATTAGCTGAAGAAGATCCAACATTTACCGTAAGAACCGATGAAGCTTCAGGTCAAACGATTATTTCAGGAATGGGTGAGTTACACTTAGATATCCTTGTAGATCGAATGAAACGTGAATTTAAAGTTGAAGTTAACCAAGGTGAACCTCAAGTTGAATATAAAGAAGCTTTCACAAGATCTGCAACACATAGAGAAACATATAAAAAACAATCGGGTGGTCGTGGTAAATTCGGTGATATCGTATTTACTTTACAGCCAGCAGATGAAGTTGATGGAAAAGTTCCTGTAGGATTGCAATTTGTTAATGCTGTAAAAGGTGGTAACGTTCCTAAAGAATATATTCCATCTGTAGAAAAAGGTTTCCGAGAAGCTATGAAAACTGGTCCTTTAGCAGGATACCAAGTAGATAGTTTGAAAGTTACTTTAACTGATGGATCTTTTCACCCAGTCGATTCAGACGCTCTTTCCTTTGAATTAGCAGCAAGAATGGGTTATAGAGAAGTAGCAAAAGCGGCTGGAGCTATTATTCTTGAGCCGATCATGAAAATGGAAGTTATTACGCCTGAAGAAAACATGGGTGATATCGTTGGTGATATCAACCGTCGTAGAGGTCAAGTAAACGACATGGGAGACAGAAATGGAGCAAAAACAATCAAAGCTGACGTTCCATTATCAGAAATGTTTGGTTACGTAACTACATTAAGAACACTTTCATCAGGTAGAGCAACTTCTACTATGGAATTTTCTCACTATGCAGAAACACCTTCAAATATATCTGAAGCAGTTATCAAAAAAGCAAAAGGAAACGCATAATTTTTATCAAGATGAGTCAAAAAATTAGAATAAAATTAAAATCTTACGATCACATGTTGGTAGATAAATCTGCTGAAAAGATTGTAAAAACTGTAAAAAGTACAGGTGCTGTTGTAACTGGTCCAATTCCGTTGCCAACTCACAAAAAAATATTTACTGTATTACGTTCTCCACACGTTAACAAAAAATCGAGAGAACAATTTGAAGTTATGTCTTACAAAAGACTAATTGATATTTACAGTTCATCATCAAAAACAATTGACGCACTTATGAAATTAGAGTTGCCAAGTGGTGTTGAAGTAGAGATCAAAGTATAATTTTAGTTATAAGTTTTAAGTTGTAAGTTATAAGTTATACGGTCGTAAGACTTTTAACGAATAACTTTTAACGAATAACGATTATAAATATCTTATAATAAATAGAAAAAGCAGTGCAATTCATTTTGTGCTGCTTTTTCTTGTTTAATTTGGAGCTACTTCCAGCTTTCCGTTTCAAGTCCTCATTCAAAAAGGTGTTTTTCTAAGCCAAAAAAGGAGCTTCCTTCGGTCGCTCTTTTTCGCCAAGAAA
>Ga0209499_1000388_pt1 | contig 32761 bp, 31 predicted proteins | sample C_130208_EF_Meta_FD_187306 | JGI IMG/M metagenome (GOLD analysis project Ga0209499, IMG submission 187306) | Freshwater microbial communities from Lake Croche, Canada to study carbon cycling - C_130208_EF_MetaG (SPAdes) (version 2) | ecosystem: Environmental > Aquatic > Freshwater > Lake... | reverse complement strand
CTCGGCACAAACCGCTGCAAAAGTAGCCACACGCTCCCGTAAAGCATCCCAATCGGATAGTTGTTTTGGGAAACTTCGGGTGGTAGCAATACTTTTTTTATGTTCTTTAATAGGTTCTAAATCCAACACCGATTTGCCTTCTAATTCATATTTCAATCGCATGCCCAAAACGCCCATTTCTTTTCGTATCCAAGCTTCATGTTGGGGTTTGGTAAAATCATAAGCCGTAAGAATATTGTGAGCAATCATCTTCTTTTTAAGTCGATGACCAATTCCCCAAACGTCTTCAATTTTAGTCCATTTCAGTGCTTTAATACGCTTTTCTTCGGTGTCCATTACATAAACACCTTGCGTTCGATCTTGGTATTTCTTCGCAATTCTATTAGCCATTTTCGATAATGCTTTGGTAGGAGCAAACCCCACACAAACTGGAATCCCAACCCATTTTTGGACCCTCCGTTTCATCTGCAAACCATAATCGTGGTAATCACTAATTGGCATCCCGTCAAAATTCAAGAAAGCCTCATCAATGCTATACACTTCTAGATTGGGGGTGTACCCTTCTAGAATTTTCATCACCCGATTACTCAAATCGCCATACAAAGCATAATTAGAAGAAAAAACATGTACTTTTTTATCTCGCAATTCTTGACGTACCTTAAATTCAGGTGCTCCCATTGCAAAACCCAATGCTTTGGCTTCGTAACTTCTGGATATAATACAACCGTCGTTATTAGATAAAATAACGATAGGCTCCCCGTTAAGATGGGGTTGAAAAACGCGTTCGCACGAAGCATAAAAATTGTTACAATCTACTAAAGCATACATTTTGTAAAATTACAGAATACGATTTTAGGTAGGCAAATAACACTTGTTAATTTTGGAAATTGTTGATAAATAAAAAACCACCAAAATTACTTTTGATGGTTTCTGTTATTTTAAAAGATAACCTTTGTGCTACTTCGTGTAGCCTTTGTGGCTCTTTGTGTTACAGTATAAGTTCTTTCACAAAGAAAACTCTAAGAAGCACGAAGTTTCACTAAGAAAAAAACTACCATTATGCAAGAACTATAAGAAGGGAATAAATACTAAAAGTACTTTTTTATTATTTTTATTATTTCTGATTTTGTAATGGAACTTTCTTCCGATTTATCATAAATAAGCATTAAATTTATTTCAATCCCATCTTCTTTTTCGTCAATTAAATAGGTGATAATTCTAAAGCCACCACTTTTTCCGGAATTTTTATCAGAACTACCCAGCCTTATTTTATAGGTGTTTTCAGTTATTAAAACGCCACTTTTAGGATTTTCTAAAAGTATTTTTTTTAACTCTAATAGTTCCCTATTTAAAGACGGAAATTTTTTATAAAACCGTTTATAACGAGTATCAAAAATAGGCAGTGTTACAATTCTATTTTCCATCTAATAAATCATCTAAAGTTTTACGCTTTGAGTTGCTTTTATTTGCAATAGTTAATTGTTTAAAAGACAAGTCTAAATCTTGTAAAACTTTTGAGGCAGTATTTTTTTTGGAAGATGTTTTGGGAGTACTAACTACATTAGGAATAATTTCAACAAATGAAAAAGTCTTTAGCATTTCTAAAACTGTTTTTGCTTGCTTGCTATTGTCTTTTAATTTTATAGTTATCATGATTTCCACTATTTTGAAACACAAATATACAAAAATCGTGTAAAAAATGAATTGTTTGATTTTGACTTAATAAAAAACCACCAAAATTACTTTTGATGGTTTCTGTTATTTTAAAAGATAACCTTTGTGCTACTTCGTGTAGCCTTTGTGGCTCTTTGTGTTACAGTATAAGTTCTTTCACAAAGAAACTCTAAGAAGCACGAAGTTTCACTAAGAAATAAACCTCGATAGCGATTTGTAATCATTGTGAGGGAAATATCCGTGCGGTCGGGTTTTTAGTTCTTAAGAAAGAGAAATGCTTTTTGATTTACTTTTTTAGGTTTTCAAGTAAAAATTCAGGAGAAAAATCGGCACCATTTTCCCATTCTAAAGTCCAAGAATTGAGTTTAAATTTTTTAAAAGTTTCTAATTCCTTAAGAGGTAAAAATAGTTTAGTATGGAGATGATTTTCAAAATCAAATACTCCTTTTTTATTGTTATTAAATTCTAATTCTATTTCGTAATCTTTCAAATAGTTTGCGTTAGTTATCCAGATCAATCCCATGGTTTACTATTTTAGTGGTTCAATTTTTTTTGGCAATTCCCCCTTTTGAGCTAGTTCCCAGTTTTCAATTAATTCTTTTTTATGCAATTCCATCCATTCAAAAACCAATTTCAAGGCTCTTTTAGGCATGAATCCTTCCACAATTTCATCATCAATATTTATAACTGCTTTAAAATCTCCATAAACAACATGAAAATGTGGCGGATTGTGATCATTAAAAAACATCTGTATTATAATTCCATAAAAGCGACATATTTCTGGCATATTTTTAAATATTGAAACACAAATATACAAAAATCGTATTAAAAAGGATTTGTTTGATTTTGACTTAATAAAAAACCACCAAAATTTCTTTTGATGGTTTCTGATATTTTAAATAAATTCTACTTGATTTAATTCTTTTCCAAACGCTTGTAGTTTACTTTCAATTTTTTCAATAGTTCTTTTGGATGGTTTTCTGCGGCCTGTAACATAATGACTTAATTGTCCTTGATTTACACCTGTTACACGTTCCATTCCTGCTAAGGATAAAATAGCGCCATAGTAGGATAAAAAAGAAGCAACATCATATTGAAACTCAAATTCACAGTCAGTAAATTTCTTGTTGTTTTCTGAGTAATAGACTTTCATTTCTTCATAAGAATTTAAAAAATCTTCTTTTGCTTCTTGCACTGTTTTTCCATCTCCTATAATTCCAAAGGGAATTGTAGCCGTACCTATGTAGGCTCCATAACTTCCATCATTTCCTCTTTCAATAATTACTTTTACTTTCATTTTTTACTTTTTTAATCCAGAATCTCTTAAGATACTTTGTAAAGTTCCAAATTTCACTTCTTCACTTTTGTGATGACTTGTCTGAAATTCTTTATCCGTTATTGGGCTATACCATATAGGATGTTTTTTTCCATCTCTAATGTACATGCATCCAATTTTTTTTAGTTTCCGTTCTAATTCTGAATATTTCATGCGTTATTCTTTTTATCCTTAATTCCTATTTATCAAAATAAAAATTACATCAAAAATTCATTTAACTAACAGTACTCAAAGATATTGATATTAATATCAATTACAAATTAAATTTTATAAAAATTTATCCTTTATTCTTTCACCCTAAAATTGGGGGAAGTTAAAATAATAGAAAAACCACCAAAATTACTTTTGATGGTTTCTGATATTTTAAAAGAATATAACCTATGAAGACTTTTGTGTAACCTTTGTGGCTTTTGTGTTAAATAATAAGTTCTTTCACAAAGAAACTCTAAGAAGCACGAAGTTTCACAAAGAAATAAACGCCTACAATTTATTGCAAAATAATTTTCTTGGTATTCAATAAATTATTAGAAGCATCATAAATTTTCACGAAGTACACCCCAGTGCCACTCCAAGTATTTAGTGCCACCACATATTGTTGTGTATTCATAGCGCCACTAAAAACTTCTTGCCCAAGGGTATTTACAATTTTAATTTGATACCCCGTAACATTGGCTAGATTACCACAATCAATCGTGATGTGGTCGTTAGCAGGATTAGGATAAATGGTAACGGTGTTGTTTGCAATATTTTGTGAAGTACTCAATGAACCATATAAACCTGTAATTTCAGCTTGGTTTAACGCACGATTCCAGATGCCGATGTCGTCGATGTTTCTTGAACTTAGTGGATTATTGTTGATATTTTGTCTATTTCCTATTTGAAGCCAAGCATTTGTAAAGTCAATTTGACCTGTAAATGGAATAGATGAAACAAGCTGATTATTGATGTAAAGAGTCATTACACCATTTTGCTTGGTAACAACAAAATGATTCCAAGTTGAAATAAAACTTAAGTCTAATGAGTTTGAAGATAATGTACCTGATAATCCATTTAATCCTGCATAGGCATAAACTTTATATTTACCTTGTCCATAGATGTTGTCATTCTGATCCATTCTAAGTCCAAACCCTCCTGAAGTTGTATAGTCAATATTAGCAACTTCTAAAATATTAAAAGTAGTATACACAAAAGGAGAATTTAATTTGCACCATCCACTTATAGTGAAATCTTGTGGATTTATAGTTGTATTTGCAATACTTATCATGTCTGTATTTTCAATAAACTGGTAAGAATTATTTATGTTGCCAAATCTATCTGTTGTCAATGTTGCACCATTTACAGTTCCATTATTGCCATTTCCGCTTTCGTCGTTTGCATTTCCACAAAAAGGCCAATATCCTAAAAGGCCATTGGTTGGAACATATGCAGGTAAACATGCAGTTTGTGGTAAAGAAGAAGTGTAAAGGTTAGTAATTTCTTCTTGAGTTAGAGTGCGATTCCAAACGCCAATGTCGTCAATTTTTCCCTTATACCATGAATTATAGTAACCTCCAATTTTCCATAGATATTGATTAGTACTAGGGCCAGAAGTTCCTGTCCAAGGATGCGAATCGATAAGTTGACCATTCAAATAAATTTTACCTCCATTCTCATCAAGTACAAAAACATAATGGTACCAAACATTACTTGAAATGTTTTGTTGCAAAAAAGGGCTTTCTCCAAAATAACCAATTACCCTATTGTTATTATTTCTTAAATACCAAGATTGAACTCCAAAACCATTATTTAAGTTAGCGCCATTATTTAAAACATTCCTGCAATCTGATAAAAGAATTTGAAAACCATTCCAAGCAGCAGGAACATATTTTGAAAAAATATTACTTCCCATTCCGTCTTCTAAAGAGCTTGCGTTATACCAGAGACTAACTGTTAATGGATAAGTATTTAAATTTTCAGTATTTGAAATAATAATTTCTTGATTTTCAGCAAAGGAATATGCGGTATTTTGGGTATTAAATCTATCGGTTGTTAATGATGCACCATTTACAGTACCGTTATTTCCATTACCGCTTTCGTCGTTTGCATTTCCATTAAATGGATACCATGCTTGTAATCCATTGGTGGGAACATAGGAAGGTGGTTGTGCCATTAACATATTAATGGAAAAGCAAGTAAACAAAAGTAATATTTTTTTCATGATTTTAAGTTTAAAGATTTAGATTTCAAATTTCTAAAATCTTTGTTTTGCTCTTAATTAAATCGTTATAAATTATATTTTCCTGCATTATTTATTTTTAATTAATTGAATTTCAAATTTTTAATATTAAATCAAAAATACTTTACATAGAATATTTTTATTTTTTTTTATTTTTTCTAGTATTTATATTTCTTTCTTCAGTAAATAGGGTAACAAAAGAATATCTTTTATTCGTTTGTCTTCAATATTTCTTCTTTCTAGGATTAATTTTTTTTCTTCAATCCCCGTAATTTTAGAAACCTTGATTAATAAACTAGAAACAGCTTGTTCTCTTCTTTTTACTGTTGCAGAAATGGTTTCAAATTGATTATTTTTTTCAAATAGTTGGTTGAGTTCATTTAAAGAAATAAATTTATTTAGATTATTTAACAAGTAAGATAATACAATTTTCTCATTCTCTTCAAATAATATTGGTTTTCTTCTATGAACAAAGATTTGTTTTTTTTCTATAAAAACAAATCCATTAAATGGTTTGAGAATAGCTGTAATTTTTTTTCTAAAAAACATAATTAATGCTAGGATAAAACTCAGCACAAAAAATAATAAAGCATTTTTTATATTATTATTTTGTTTCAATGGAGTAATAAAAAAATAGGTTGCTTTTAGTTTTCCTCTAATATCACTTTTATTTAAAATTTCAAAATATTTCAAATAATTATTTTGAAAAACTCCCACAATCTTATTTCCTTCTAGATAGAAATATAGTATATTAGGAAAATATTTTTGTTCAAATTTATATATTTCGTTTTTGCTTTCGTTTATTTCATAATAAGTTGTTGATATAAACAATAAATTTCCATTTGATAAAATATTGTCAGCTGGATTTATCGTTTTTAAAATTGGATTATATTTGCCTTCACAAAACCATTGCATTTTTGGTAAGTATAATCGCCATATAAAATTTTCAATTGTTTTTTTTTCAGGAATATGTTCCAAATCTTTTGTAGTCCCTCCAAAAACATAAAAATTATTTCCTTTTAAATAATTAAATGCAGCTGCTCTAGATTCTAATTTTTCGTTTCCAATTGTTTGTACTTCTATCCATTCTCCAGTTTTGAATTCAAATTTTGTTAAAATGTTTTTTGATGTAAACAAACCATACCCTCCAAAAAAATAAATTTCTTTATTATAAATAAAATGAGATGCATTGTATTGATTTTGATGTAAAAAGGAGTTATCAATTCTCACGATGGAGTCATTTCTGTATTCTAATACTGGGCCACAACCATCGTGAACCAAGTAGGTTTTGGTATCAATATTAAAAAACTTATACTCTTGCAGTTTAGCAGGATAGTCGGTGTGTTTAAATGCAATTCGTTTCATTGCATTGCCTTTATAAACTAGTGAGTCGTTAATAATAAGAAAAGGTTGTTTGGTTTTGGCTTCTCTAAACAAAAGAAATTCCCCTTTAAATTCAAATTTTTGAGCTTTAGCGGTAAAAGGTGTTAAGCAAAAAAAGAGTAGTAAAAGAAGTAGGTTGCGCATAATAAATTAAGAATGAAGATGTATTTGGGTGCACTAAAATTAGTAAGAATAAGTTAATTAGTTCTCAAATATCTAAATTAAACGTAACACATTATATAAAAAATACACGAAATTGTATTTTCTGCTATTATTTGGCAGCATTTATTTTATTATTTTTCCTGCAAGGTCTTTTTTGACCTTGTAGGTTTGAAATTTTATTAAATCTTACTTACAAGTTTTTTGAAACCTTGCTGGATAATCCATCTAAAACAAAAAACCACCAAAATTACTTTTGATGGTTTCTGTTATTTTAAAAGATAACCTTTGTGCTACTTCGTGTAGCCTTTGTGGTTCTTTGTGTTACAGTATAAGTTCTTTCACAAAGAAACTCTATGAAGCACGAAGTTTCACAAAGAAAACTTCTATTATTTCAATAAATTGGTTACTAAAGAAGGATACAATCCTATAAGTACATTCAACAGAATTGAAACTACACCCACAGAATAATATACAAATGGAGTGGGTTGTTTTTCTTCGTTTGGTTCTCTAATGTACATTGCCAAAATCAATTTGAAGTAATAGCCAACACTTATAATCGAATTGATCACTCCAGCGATAACCACTACTAAATATCCCGCTTGGATGGTTTGGGTAAACAACATAAATTTAGCAAAGAATCCAGAGAAAACAGGAATTCCAGCCATTGACAATAATGCTGCAGTTAAAACTGCGGCCATCAACGGATTGGTTTTTCCTAATCCATTAAAATTGATAATGTCTTCGTTGTCTTTATTTTTAGTAACTGTTATAATTACTGCAAAAGCTGCAATTCCTGCCAAGGCATAAGCACTAGTGTAATACAATAATGTTGTAGAAGAATTGGCAACGGTTAATAATGCCATTAGCATAAATCCTGCATGGGAGATCCCAGAGAATGCCAACATACGTTTTACATTATTTTGACGCAATGCCATAATGTTTCCGATGGTCATTGATGCAATTGAAACAATCACTACAATTAGCTGAAATGATGTTAGGATATTTTCATTTTCGAACGATAAATTCAAGTTTAAGACCGTAACCAATTTATACAATGTAGCAACCGCAACCACTTTCACTAAGGTACTCATTGTTGCAGTAACTAATGTTGGTGAACCCTCATAAACATCAGGTGCCCAAAAATGAAATGGTACAGCTGCAATTTTAAATAACATTCCAATTACTACTAACACAATTCCAATAGGAAACCAAATTGGTAATTCGGCAGAAACAGATGCTTCACTAATTTCTTTAACATCAAAACTTCCCATGGCACCGTAGATTAAACAAATGCCAAACAAAATGATACCAGAGGCAAATGAACCCATTAGAAAATATTTCATACCGGCTTCGTTGCTTTTTATGTTTAAACGACTGCTGCCAGCCAATATATATAATGCAATAGAAAGGGTTTCAATTCCTAAGAAAAACATAGATAAATTAGAGAACGACACCATCGCAACAGCACCCGCTAAAAGAAATATTTTGATGGCAATATAATCGGAGATTTTAGTGGGAAGGTCTTTATACACATCGTGCCCCATGGCAACAATAAATACGGTTAGCAAAATGAAAAGCGACATAAATGCAGAAGAAAATTTATCTACCACAATCATATTGCTGTATTTTCCATCCAAAACAGATCCGAAAGAATACAGATTTAAAGTGGTTCCTAATATTGCTAATAATCCTAAAATTACTACTGGAACAATTGCTTTTCTTAAATTAAAGATTTCAGCTATAAGACAAAAAACGCCTAAACCTGATATTGCTATTAGTGTATTCATTTATTTAATTATTTAGGATTTACGAATTTCGATTTAGCATTTCTTGGCTTGCGGAAATTCTTATTGTAAAATTCATTGTCCTTATTTACTTGTTTCTTGATTTTATTGTTTTTATTCCAGCTGAGAAAATTGCAACCAATTCATCCGCTTCTTTTATTAATTTTTCTAATTCAATTTTATTACAATCAAAATTCCATAATCCTAAATTAATTTATCTATTAATTTGAGTTAAAATTTCTTTGACACTAGGGTTTACCAAATCTACAATTGGTTTTGGATGCAATCCGTAGAACAATAAAAAGGCAATCAGAATCACAAAAACTATTGTTTCGTTAAGGCTAACATCAGCAAAAACTTTAGTATTGGTTTCACCCAGCATTACGTTCTGAAACATTTTCAACATGTAGTACGCACCCAAGATAATTGTGGTTCCGCCAAGAACCGCAAACCAAATATTCACTTGAGATAAACTATACAATACAGTAAATTCTCCTATGAAATTAAAAGTTCCAGGCAAAGCCACAGAAGCCAAAACTAAAATCATAAACATCGAGGTAAATTTTGGGGCTTGCGAACGAATTCCACCTAAATCCGCAATTTTATTACTTTCAAATCTTCTAAATAATACTTCGGCAGCAAAGAATAAACCAACGATTACAAATCCGTGAGCAATCATTTGCGAAACGGCTCCGCTGATACCATCGACTGTTAATGTATAACAACCAGCAGCAATAAGTCCAACGTGAGCGAGTGATGAATATGCCAATAATTTTTTTAGGTCTTTTTGACGTAAGGCTACAATGGACCCGTAGATAACACCTGCAATACTCAATCCGATTAAGGTTGGCATATAAGTTTTAGCCGCTAATGGAGCAATAGGAATTTGCCAGCGAATAACGCTGTACAATCCCATTTTTAACATAATACCAGATAAAAGCATGGTTCCAACAGTTGGTGCTTTTTGGTACACTTTTGCTTGCCAGGTATGGAAAGGAATTATAGGGATCTTAATAGCATACGCTAAAAAAAACGCGAGGAATATCCAAAACTGTTCCGTGGAAGTTAATTTTAATTTAGTTAAATCAGATAACATAAAACTACCTGCTTTGGTATATAAATAAGCAAAAGCAACTAGCATGAATAACGATCCAGCAAGTGTGTAAATAAAAAATTTCACTACTGCTTTTTTACGTTCTTCAACTTCTCCATTACCCCAAACTAATGCAATAAAATAGATTGGCAATAATGATAATTCCCAGAAAATATAATACAATAAACCGTCAGCAGCAAGAAATGTTCCGGTCATTGCAAAAGCCATGAACAATAGTAAGGAATAGAAGTTTTTAGATTTATTAAAATTATTTCCGAAGGAAGATAAAATGATTATTGGAGTTAATGAAACAGTTAGCAAAACCATTGCTAGAGCCAAGCCATCTGCTTTTAAAGCAAAAGAGACATTGGGTTGTTTAATCCAAGGGTTGTTTAAGCTGATGTCAATACCTCCAAGGTAGTGATTTACCAATAAAGTAGTGCAACCCAAAGCTGCCAAACTAAAAAATAAAGCCACTTTAGCAGCGAATTTATCTCCAGAAAGGAAAGTTGCCAAAGCACCAATTAAAAGGACAATTAATATAAGGGATACGTTCATTTTCTTTAAATTATTGTGCTAAAAATAAATAACTAACTATTGCTAAAACTCCAATTACAAATGCAAAAAGGTATAAACCAATACTTCCACTTTGTAATTTTTTACCTTGATTACTTAGCCCGTTTGCTACGGTTCCAAATCCATAAACTACATTCCCAAGAGCGGGTTCCAGAGTAGTTCTAAAGAAATTAGAGAGTGAGTTTATAGGTTTGATAATTACAACAGTGTAAATTTCATCTACATAATATTTGTTGTAAATAGTTTTATAAAAACCTACAATTTCTGAATCTTGTTTAGGCACAAATCCTTGTTTGATGTATTTAGTATATGCCCAAACAATTCCGATTATTGCTCCTGCTAATGCAATTCCCATTAGCATATATTCTTGGTTTCCAAGTGCATGCTCTTCGTGTTTTCCGGCTAAAATTGGTTCTAAGAAATGGTTCAACCAATTGCTGCCAGGTAAGTTTATTAAACCACCAACGGTTGCTAATGCTGCTAAGATGATTAAAGGCAAAGTAATTAAACTCGGACTTTCGTGTAAATGGTGTTTTTGTTCTTCGGTTCCTCTAAAATGTCTGAAGAAAGTCAAATACATTAATCTAAACATATAGAAAGCCGTCATGATGGACGCAATAGAACCAATAACCCACAATACTTTATTGTGTTCAAATGCTACCATTAATATTTCGTCTTTAGACCAGAATCCAGCGAAAGGAAATATACCGGCGATAGCTAATGTTGAAATTAACATGGTTGCAAAAGTGATTGGCATTGCTTTACGCAAACCACCCATTTTACGCATATCTTGTTCGCCATGCAAGGCATGAATAACCGATCCGGATCCCAAGAATAAACACGCTTTAAAGAAGGCATGTGTGATTACATGGAAAACAGCAACATTATAAGCACCGAGACCTAATGCTAAAAACATTAAACCCAATTGAGAAACGGTAGAATAAGCTAGTACTTTTTTAATATCATTTTGTAATAAACCAATAGATGCCGCTACTAAAGCAGTGGTGGCTCCAACAATTGCAATGATATTCTGAACTTCTGGACTTAAATCAAATAAGAAGTTCATTCTAGTAATCATAAAGATTCCTGCCGTTACCATCGTGGCTGCGTGAATTAATGCTGAAACAGGAGTTGGTCCAGCCATTGCGTCTGGCAACCAAGTGTAAAGAGGTAATTGAGCCGATTTTCCACAGGCGCCAATGAATAAACATAATGCCGCAATGCCAAGAAAAGCAGCACTGGTATTTCCGTTTGCTAAAGCTTGTTTCATTTCCACAAAATTCAATGTAGAAAACAAATTTGCTAAAATGAAAATACCAATCAAGAAACCTAAATCTCCAATTCGGTTCATAATGAACGCTTTTTTAGCCGCATCATTATACTCTTGGTTTTTATGCCAAAATCCGATAAGCAAGTAGGAGCAAAGTCCAACGCCTTCCCATCCGATAAACATTACAAGTAAATTGCTTCCAACTACTAATGTTATCATAAAAAAGATGAATAAATTCAAATACGCAAAAAACTTGTGCATATTTTCATCTTCGTGCATGTAGTTGATAGAATATAAGTGAATCAAAAAGCCAATTCCAGTTACAAAAAGCAACCACAATAAAGACAATTGGTCTAATAAAATTCCGAAATCTACTTTAAGTTTTCCTATTTGAATCCAATCAAATAAAGTAACTGATAGTGGTTTTCCGTTAGAATTTAATTGTAAGAAAAAATACAAACTCATTCCAAAAGAAATTGCAACAGCAATAGTTCCAATGGCGCCCGAAATACTTTTCCCTATTTTTTTTCCGAAGAAAACATTAAATAAAAACCCAACGCATGGGGTTAATAATAAGAGTAAAACTAAACTATTCTCCATTAGGGATTATCCTTTTAAGTTTTTTAAATTTGATATATCAACCGAACCAATATTTCGGAAGATTGAAACTAAAATTGCCAAACCAACAGCAACTTCGGCCGCAGCAACAGCCATTGAGAAAAAAACAAAAACTTCTCCTTTTGGGTCTTGCCAATAGGTTGCAAAAGCCACAAACAATAAGTTTACCGCATTCAACATAATTTCTATTGACATAAAAACGATGATAGCATTTCGTCTGTACAGCACTCCGAAAATTCCGATACAAAACAACAATACGGAAAGAAATATGTAATTTTCAATACCTATTTGATTTAAAATATTACTCATAATTATTTACCTTTAGTTTCTTTTTTAGACAATAAAACGGCTCCAATCATGGCGGTTAAAAGCAATACAGAAGCAAATTCAAACGGCACCATAAAACCATCTTTATCATCTAATAAAACCGTTCCTAATTTTTTAATCGATTGAAAATCTTCACCCGTAGTAGGGTAATCTCCAACAAATGGTTTTGAATACATAAAAATCAATACCAAAGCCGAACTCAACAATACAAATACGGTAATGGCACCAAGTCTAGTAATTCTTGGCTTATGAACTTCGTCTTCATTGTTTAAATTCATCAACATGATGGTAAATAAAAATAAAACCATAATCGCGCCAGCGTAAACAATTACATGTACTACAGCAAGAAATTGGGCATTAAACAACAAGTAGTGACCTGCAATTGTAAAGAAACATATTACTAAATATATAGCGCTATGAATTGGATTTCTACTATAAATTGTCAAAAAAGCAGTGGACAACGTTATTGCAGATAAAATATAAAATATAATAAGTACTGTTGACATAATTAATTTAGGTTTTTAGTGTGTGCCATAGCCATTTCTAGTGGCATCACTAATTTATCTTTTCCAAATATAAAATCTTCTCTATCGTAATTTGCAGGAACTAATTCTTTAGAAATAGTTAGGTAAATAGCATCTTTTGGACAAGCTTCTTCACACAAACCGCAGAAAATACAACGCAACATATTGATTTCATAGATGGACGCATATTTTTCTTCTCTATATAAATGCTCTTCTCCTTTTTTACGTTCTTCTGCTTTCATAGTAATAGCTTCTGCTGGACATGAAAGGGCGCATAATCCGCAAGCGGTGCAGTTTTCTCTACCTTGTTCATCGCGTTTCAACATGTGTTGACCACGATAAACAGGACTAAACTCACGGACCTGTTCTGGATAATGAATCGTTGCTTTTTTCTTGAAAAAATGTTTAATGGTAATCCATAAACCTTTTACAATAGCTATCAGGTACATTCTTTCAAGAAAAGTCATCTCCTTATTGGAAACTTGTTTTTTCTTACCCGATAATGAAATACTTTGAATCGATGTTGACATAATTACTGTATCTTATTTAAAAGCTAGAATGCAAATTCCGGTTATTATAATGTTGACGATTGAAAGTGGAATTAAAATTTTCCAGCCTAAATTCATCAGTTGATCGTATCTAAATCTTGGTATTGTCCATCTGATCCACATAAAGAAAAAGATAAAAAAACATAATTTTAAAAATAATGCCCCAATTCCAATAACATTTGCACTATTGATGCCCCAATTTTCTATTGCCCAACTCATTCCAGGATAGTTATATCCTCCAAAGAATAAAACAGAGATGATTGTTGCTGATATAAACATATTGGCATATTCAGCAAATAAATAAAATCCCATTTTCATGGAGGAATATTCGGTGTGATAGCCACCTATTAATTCTGATTCACATTCTGCTAAATCGAAAGGTGTTCTATTCGTTTCTGCGAAAGCACAAATTAAAAATATTAAAAAAGATACTGGTTGATAGAAAACATTCCAATGCATTCCGTGTTGTTGAATAGCTATTTCTTTCAAACTCAAAGTTCCCGTCATCATTAATAAAGCAATCATGGAAAGTCCCATAGCAACTTCATAGGATACCATTTGGGATGCGGCACGAACGGCTCCCATTAAAGAGAACTTATTGTTTGATGCCCATCCACCAATCATAATTCCATAAACACCAATAGAAACTACTCCAAAAATATATAATAAAGAAACATCTAAATCGGTAGCTTGAAGATATATTGTCCTTCCAAAAATTTCTAATTTGTCACCCCATGGAATTACGGCGCTAGTCATTAAAGCCGTACTCATTGCAATTGCTGGTCCTACAAAAAATAGAAATTTATTTTTAGTATTTGGTTCAAATTCTTCTTTGGCAAATAATTTCATTCCATCGGCAAGAGGCTGTAATAATCCACCCCAACCTGCACGATTTGGCCCTACCCTATCTTGTAAATACGCTGCCACTTTACGTTCAGCCCAAGTAGAATACATTGCCATAATCATTGTAAATGCAAAAATGATTACAATGAAAATACTTTTTTCTATGATAAATGCACTATCCATTATTTGCTGTCTATATTAGTACCGTCAATTTTTTCGTTGTAATCTATTTCAGCCATACTGATTTTTTTTCTATCAATATCCCTGCCTTGAAGAATTCCTTTTTCGGTTTCAATAACAACCTTATCTAATTTTCCATAATGCTTGTTTTGATTAATTACCGAATCTTTCTCAAATTTTCTTGGTCCTTCTATAATCCAATTGGCAACCTCTTTTTTATCAAAACGACAGGTATTACAGATAAAATCTTCTACTTCATGATATTCATCTTTTCTTGCTGTTATTCTTTGAATCTCGTTTCCAAACATCCAAAGTGTTGTTTTTCCACAACAACCAGGAGTGTTACATTCTCTATGTGCATTGAATGGTTTATTGAACCAAACTCTAGATTTAAATCGGAATGTTTTATCGGTTAAAGCTCCAACGGGACAAACATCAATCATGTTCCCAGAAAATTCATTATCAATAGCTGCCGAAACGCAGGTTGAAATTTGTGAATGATCGCCACGATTTAAAACACCATGAACTCTACCATCCGTCAACTGATCGGCAACTTCTACACAACGTTGACAGACAATACAACGATTCATGTGCAATTGAATTTTGTCACCAATATCTTCAGGTTCAAAAGTTCTTTTTTCTTCTATGAAACGCGATTCGGATTTTCCGTGTTCAAAACTTAAATTTTGTAAATCGCATTCGCCTGCTTGATCACAAACTGGACAATCTAGAGGGTGATTTATAAGAAGAAATTCTGTTACTGCTTTTCTAGCTTCGGTTACTCTTTCAGAAGATTTGCTTGCTATTTCCATTCCGTCTTGACAACCCGTAACACAAGAAGCTACTAATTTTGGCATAGGTCTTGGATCGGTTTCACTACCTTTAGTAACGTCAACTAAACAGCAACGGCATTTTCCGCCAGTTCCTTTTAATTTAGAATAATAACACATGGCTGGTGGGACAGATTCTCCACCAATCATACGAGCTGCTTGTAGAATAGTTGTTCCTGCTTCAACTTCAATTTCTTGACCGTCTATGGTTACTTTCATATTATTATTTGTTGGTGTTGGTTGTTACTTTTTGGATATCCATCAGCTATCAACTATCAACTTTTATACTGTTTGTTTTGCTGCTAAATGCTTCACTTTTTCAAATGGTTCAGCAACAAAGTGATCTCTATTTTTTATTTTTTCTGGGAAACGAATATGGTATTCAAACTCGTCTCTGAAATGGCGAATTGCTGCAGCAACTGGCCAAGAAGCTGCATCTCCTAATGGACAAATGGTATTTCCTTCAATTTTAGATTGTATGCTCCACAACAAATCAATGTCTTCTTCGCGACCTTGACCATTTTCAATTCTCCACAATACTTTTTCTAACCAGCCAGTTCCTTCGCGGCATGGCGTACATTGTCCACAGCTTTCATGGTGGTAAAATCTTGAAAAATTCCAAGTATTACGAACTATACATGCTCGGTCATCATACACAATAAATCCACCTGAACCAAGCATTGAACCACTTTCAAATCCACCATCAGAAAGACTTTCATAGGTCATTAATCTATCTTCACCAGCAGCAGTTTTGTAAATTAAATTGGCTGGTAATATTGGCACTGAACTTCCTCCAGGCACTAGAGCTTTCAGAGGTCGATCGGTTTGCATTCCCCCACAATATTCGTCGGAATTCATAAATTCGTATACTGACAAACCTAATTCAATTTCAAAAACACCTTGATTTTTAATATTTCCAGATGCTGATATTAATTTGGTTCCTGTTGAACGACCGATTCCAATTGCTGCATAATCGGTACCAGCATTATTGACTATCCAAGGCACTGCAGCAATTGTTTCTACATTATTTACAACGGTTGGATTTTGCCAAAGTCCTTTAACGGCAGGAAAGGGTGGTTTCAATCTTGGATTTCCACGTTTCCCTTCTAAACTTTCAATTAAGGCGGTTTCTTCTCCGCAGATGTAGGCACCAGCTCCAATTTGAACAAAAAGTTCTAAATCGAAACCCGAACCTAATATGTTTTTCCCCAAAAATCCCGCAGCTTTTGCTTCGGCAATGGCTCTTTCTAAAATTTTATAGACCCACATATATTCTCCACGTATATAAATGTAGGATAAGTTCGCTCCCAATGCGTAACTTGAGGTAATCATTCCTTCAATTAATAAGTGTGGAATGTATTCCATTAAGTACCGGTCTTTGAAAGTTCCCGGTTCAGATTCGTCGGCATTACAAACTAAATGCCTCGGATTTCCCGATTTTTTATCTATAAAGCTCCATTTCATTCCGGCAGGAAAACCAGCACCACCACGACCCCGAAGTCCAGAAGTTTTTACTTCTTCAACCACTTCATCAGGCGTCATTTTTTTTAGGGCTTTTTCAACAGATGCATAACCGCCTTCTTTGCGATATACTTCGAATGTTTTAATACCTGGAACGTTTATTTTGTCTAATAATATTTTTCTTCCCATGATACTATTTATCGTGTAAAGTGATTTTTCCTTCTTTGCAGTCAGTTATTAACTGATCGATTTTTTCTTTTGTTAAATGCTCTTGGTAGAAATCTCCCAATTGCATCATTGGAGCATATCCACAAGCACCGAGACATTCTACTCCTCGAACTTCAAATAGCATGTCTGGTGTTGGTTCACTCAATTTTACACCTAATTTAGAACAAGTGTAATCTATTAAATCTTCAACTCCATTTTGACAACAAGCAGCAGTTTGACAGAATTCAAACATGAATTTTCCAATTGGACGTTGGTTGAACATGGTATAAAAAGTTACAACTTCGTATACTTCAATATTTTGAATTTGAAGAATTTCGGCTACTTTATTTTGCAATTCAATACTCAACCAATTATCGTGAGCATCCTGAACTTCATGCAAAACAGGTAATAAAGCCGATTTTTGCTTTCCTTCTGGATAATGACTAATCAATTCATTGATGCGATTCGTCAACGATTCTGTTATGTTTATCTCTTGTTTTATATGTGGTCTTTCCATTTCTTAATTCATTAAGCGTCTAATTCTCCGGCAATTACATTTAAACTTGATAATATTACAATGGCGTCGGATAACATACCACCTTTAATCATTTCTGTATACGCTTGATAATAGATAAAACAAGGTCTTCTAAAATGTAATCTATATGGCGTTCTACTTCCGTCTGTTATTAGATAAAATCCTAATTCTCCGTTTCCACCTTCTACGGGATGATAGATTTCTGCTACTGGAACAGGAACTTCACCCATCACAATTTTAAAGTGATAAATTAAGCTTTCCATATTATGGTAGACCTCTTCTTTTGGAGGCAAATAGTAATCGGGAACATCAGCATGAATAGGGCCTTCAGGTAAATTGGATAAAGCTTGTTTAATAATACTTAAACTTTCCCAAACCTCGGCATTTCTAACGCAAAAACGATCATAGGTATCCCCTGATTTTCCTACTGGAACATCAAATTCAAAATCTTCATAAGAAGAATAAGGTTGTGCTTTTCTTACATCATAATCAATTCCAGCAGCACGTAAATTTGGACCCGTTAAACCATATTGCATGGCGTTTTCTGCCGAAATTGGTCCCACGTTAACTGTTCTATCAATGAAAATTCTATTTCTCTCAAAAAGGTTTTCAAATTCTTTCCAAGCCACTGGAAAATCAGTTAAAAAAGTATCTAATTTTTGGAAAGCAGCTTCCGACCAATCTCTTTCAAAACCGCCAATTCTACCCATATTTGTGGTTAGACGAGCACCGCAAATTTCTTCGTAGATTTCGTACACTTTTTCTCTAAATTGGAAAACGTATAAAAATCCGGTATAAGCTCCAGTATCAACTCCAAGAATGGAATTACAAATTAAGTGATCAGTAATACGAGCCAATTCCATTACGATAACTCTTAAATATTGAGCACGTTTTGGAACTTCTATTTCTAGTAATTTTTCAACAGTCATCCACCAAGCCATGTTGTTTATAGGAGAAGAACAGTAGTTCATTCTATCTGTCAAAACATTTACTTGATAAAAGGGGCGGTTTTCGGCAATTTTTTCAAAAGCTCGATGAATATATCCTATTGTTGGTTCTGCATCTAGAATTCGTTCACCATCCATTAATAAGATGTTTTGGAAAATACCGTGTGTAGCTGGATGTGTAGGTCCAAGATTTAATATTGAAAGTTCGCTTCCATCTTCGTTGCGTGTTTGTTCAATAACTTTGGCATATCGATGCTCTGGTAATAATAATAAGTCTGACATTTTTAATTAAAAATTGTTAATTGAAAATCAATTAACTATTAATTTGTTTTTTATGGTGCTAAATAATCATCAATTATTCATTGTTAATTATCCATTATTTGCTATTCTTCCGAAGAAACGATCATCTTTATCTGTTCTTCCGCTGTCTTCCATTGGGAATTCTTTACGCATTGGAAAAGATACCATTTCATCCATATTTAAAATACGTTTCAACTGTGGATGACCTGTAAATACAATTCCGAAAAAATCCCATGTTTCTCTTTCCATCCAATTGGCACAAAGAAATAAATCAGTAATCGTATTTAATTCTGGATTTTCTGCTTCCAAATAAGTTGTAACTCTAATTCTTACATTTTCAACCCAATTATGTAAGTGATACACCACTGCAAATTGATGAGTTGAATCATTATCTGGATAGTGAATTCCGCATAAATCAGTAAGGAAGTGAAAGTTTAAATTTTCGTCAACTTTTAAAGTTCGTATAACTTCATGAATTGCATCTGGAGTTGCTTCAAAAGAAAAAATATCTCTACTCATTGCGAAATTTAGGACTTTATTGCCAAATTTTTGAGTAAGTTTTTCTTGTATATTTGCTGTTTCTAAAGCCATATTATAGGTTATAAGAAGCTAATAATTCTTTATATTCAGGAGAGTTTCTTCGGCGAACCGATTCCTTTCTTACTAACTCTTGTAATTGCATTACACCGTCTACAATTTGTTCTGGTCTTGGTGGACAACCTGGAACGTAAACATCTACTGGAATTACTTTATCAATTCCTTGTAAAACAGAATACGTATCAAAAACACCCCCTGAACAGGCACAAGCTCCAACTGAAATTACCCAACGAGGTTCTGACATTTGCTCATATACTTGACGTAAAATAGGCGCCATTTTCTTAGAAATGGTTCCCATTACCATCAACATATCCGCTTGACGAGGAGAAAAGCTGACTCTTTCTGAACCAAAACGTGCTAAATCATAATGTGATGCCATGGTTGCCATGAATTCGATTCCACAACAAGAAGTAGCAAATGGTAAAGGCCAAAGCGAATTAGCACGAGCCATACCAACAACATCGTTTAATTTAGTAGCAAAAAAACCTTCGCCTGATACTCCTTCTGGAGGAGCTACCATATTTATTTTTGAATCACTCATTTATAATTCTTAAATTTATAATTAAAATTATTCCCACTCTAGCGCTTTCTTCTTTATAATATAGAAGAATCCGACTAAAAGCAATAACATAAAAATAACCATCTTAATCATTCCATCCACTCCTAATTCTTTAAAATTTACTGCCCAAGGATATAAAAAAATAACTTCTACATCAAAAAGCACAAAAAGTATTGCAACTAGGAAATATTTTACAGAGAAAGGAATACGAGCGTTACCTACAGATTCAATTCCGCATTCGAAATTTTTATCTTTGTTTTTGGAATGTCTTTTTGGGCCAAGAAAGCTAGATCCAACAATAGTTGCCACAACAAATCCTATTGCTAAACCTGCTTGCATTAGAATTGGTAAATAATCGTGTTGGGTAGATTGCATACTGATAAATTTTACACTTTACTATTTATTTTACAAATATACACTGCATTATTTAATTCACAAAAATCATAGGTTAAACGTTTCTTATTTATAGCTTAAAATTACTTATTTAAAATTGTTCTAAATAAAAAATTGATATACAAAAAAAACGCTCTGAAATTTCAGAGCGTTTAGCCATTGAGGTAACCAAAATATTATATATATTAGTCTTCGATTACAACCACTTGAGCTGCAACTTTACCTTTTCTTCCTTCTTCTTCTTCGAAAGAAACTTTGTCTCCTTCATTTAAGTTTTCAGCTTTAATACCTGAAGCATGAACGAAAATGTCTTTTCCATTTTCATCGTCTGTAATGAATCCGTAACCTTTTGATTCATTGAAAAATTTAACTGTTCCTGTGCGCATTGTATGTAATATAATTATTAATAATGGTCAAAGATATACTTATTTCCGACATTGCAAACAAAAATTTAATAAAAAGTTAAAATAATAACAATAATTTAAAATTCTAATTTAATGATTTTCAGGTAAATATTTGAATTATTATCAGAAATGAAATAAAAAAGCAACAATTAATGTCTTTTTAAATAGTTGTATCTTAGTTCATTGCGAATTTGATATATTAATTTAAATCAACTTTTATATGTAATTCCCTTAATTGATTGTCATCTATTACTGATGGAGCATCAATCATTACATCTCTTCCAGAGTTATTTTTTGGGAAAGCAATAAAGTCACGAATGGTTTCTTGTCCGCCCAGAATGGCTACTAATCTATCTAATCCAAAGGCCAAACCTCCGTGCGGAGGCGCTCCAAATTGGAAGGCGTCCATCAAAAATCCAAACTGATTGCGAGCTTCTTCTTCTGTAAATCCTAGATATTTGAACATTAATTGTTGTGTAGCTTTATCGTGAATTCTTATTGAACCACCACCAATTTCATTTCCATTTAACACCATATCATAAGCATTGGCTCGAACTTTCCCTGGATTGGTTGTTAATAATTCCATATCTTCTGGTTTTGGCGAAGTAAATGGATGGTGCATTGCGTGCCATCTTCCAGATTCTTCATCCAATTCTAATAATGGAAAATCAACTACCCATAGTGGTGCAAATACGGCTGGATTTCTCAATCCTAAGCGTGTGGCTAATTCCATTCGTAAAGACGAAAGTTGTGTTCTAGTTTTGTCAGCTGGACCTGAAAGCACAAAAATCATATCACCAGCTTTGGCATCTGTAATTCCTGCCCATTTTGCTATATCTTCTTGGTCGTAGAATTTATCTACCGATGATTTATACGTTCCATCGGCTTCACATTTTACATAAACCATTCCAGACGCACCAACTTGAGGGCGTTTTACCCAGTCAATCAAAGCGTCTATTTCTTTACGAGTATATGTTGCACAATTTGGAGCGGCAATTCCAACTACTAATTCAGACGCTTTGAAAACTGGAAAATCTTTGTGTTGCGCTACTTCATTTAATTCGCCAAATTCCATTCCAAAGCGAATGTCAGGTTTGTCATTTCCATAGGTTTTCATGGCATGGTCGTAAGTCATTCTTGGAAATTTTTCGACTTCAATACCTTTGATTTCTTTTAGTAAATGACACGTTAATCCTTCGAATACATTTAATATGTCTTCTTGTTCTACAAACGCCATTTCGCAATCGATTTGTGTAAACTCGGGTTGTCTATCGGCACGTAAATCTTCGTCTCGAAAACATTTTACTATTTGAAAATATTTATCCATTCCACCCACCATCAACAATTGTTTGAAAGTTTGCGGTGATTGAGGCAACGCATAAAATTGACCTTCGTTCATTCTACTTGGAACCACGAAATCTCTTGCGCCTTCAGGTGTTGATTTAATTAAATATGGCGTTTCTACTTCGCAAAAATCCAAATCAGAAAGGTATTTACGAACTTCCATGGCTACTTTATGACGAAAAAGCAAACTGTTTTTTACGGGATTTCTTCGAATATCGAGATACCGGTATTTCATTCGGATGTCTTCACCACCATCTGTTTCGTCTTCAATTGTAAATGGAGGGGTTAATGCTGCGTTTAGAATGGTCATTTCGGTAACTAAAATTTCAATTTCACCTGTTGGGATGTTTTTATTTTTAGCTTCACGTTCAAGTACGGTGCCTTTTACTTGAATGACAAATTCTCTTCCAAGGGTTTTAGCCAGTTCGAAAACCAATCTTTTGGAACGACTTTCGTCAAACAATAATTGTGTAATTCCGTAACGATCACGCAAATCCACCCAATTCATAAATCCTTTATCTCTTGATTTTTGCACCCAACCCGCTAAGGTTACTTCTTGATTGATATGGGAAGCATTTAGTTCACCACAATTATGACTTCTATACATTTGGAGTAAATTATTATTTTAGATTCAATTCGACCATAGGTCTCGGGTGCAAAAGTAAAAAACTTCAAGCGAAATAAACACTAAATATTTTCTTAATCCATAATTACCCATAAAAAAATTTATCTATATTTGATTATTAATTCAAAACAATATGCTATGAAAAATTTAAGATTCTTTTTATTGGCTCTTACACTATCAAATTTAAGCTTTGGGCAGGATAATGTAATGAAGTTTCAAGCTGATGTGGCTAACCGAAATGGCGATGTTCTTTTTATAAAAAATAATGCCGTTATTGTTAAAGAAATGAAAGTTGGTGCAGACGGACATTTTGCTACTTCATTTGATATTAAAGAAGGAATGTACCAACTGTATGACGGACATGAATACACCGATTTATATTTGAAAAACGGCTACGATTTATCTTTAAAAATGGATGCTAAGGAATTTGACAAAACTATTAAATATACAGGAAAAGGTGCGGTAGAAAACAATTATTTAGCCGAGAAAATTCGTGGAGAAAGTGATTTTAATTATGATGAACTTTTAGCATCATCACCTGAAGATTTTAATAAAAAAATCGACGAAAAGCAAAATAATATTATTGCAAAACTTGAAAAAGGAAACTATGATCCAAATTTTGTATCCCTACAAAAGAAAGGAATGCAACAAGAATTGTTTGAAATGAAAATGTATTTTAAACAAAAGCAAGAACAACAAAAATTAAATAATACTTCAGCTCCTTCATTTGATTATGTAAATTATGCTGGAGGAAAAACCAAATTGGAAGATTTAAGAGGAAAATATGTTTATATCGATGTTTGGGCAACTTGGTGTGGTCCTTGCCGTGGAGAAATTCCGTTTTTACAAAAAGTAGAAGAAAAATACAAAAGCAAAAATATTACTTTTGTAAGTATTTCTATTGATGTTCAAAAAGATTTTGAAAAATGGAAAACCTTTGTAAAAGACAAATCGCTTGGTGGCATTCAATTGTTTGCAGATAAAGATTGGAGTTCCGATTTTATAAAAGCATTCGGAATTAACGGGATACCTAGATTCATATTAATTGATCCATCTGGAAAAGTGGTTGATGCTGATGAAGCTAGACCATCTGAATCTAAATTAGTGGAAAAACTGGATTCGCTACTAAAATAATTTAAATATTTAAAAGCAAAAAGCTCCGAAAAATTTCGGAGCTTTTTGCTTTTAAAAAATTTATTACTAATCTTCAAAAGTTACTCTTGCATTTCGTCTGTCTCTTAAATAATATTTCACTCTTTTTACCAAGTAAAACATTACGGGAACCATAACCAAAGTTAAGACTGTTGCATAAGTCAATCCGAAGATGATAGTCCATGCTAATGGTCCCCAAAACATTACGTTGTCTCCACCCATAAATAAGTGCGGATTCAAATCGGTAATTAAGGAGAAGAAGTCAAAGTTCAAACCAATTGCCAAAGGAATTAATCCCAAAACTGCGGTTAAAGCCGTCAACAAAACGGGACGTAATCTTGATTTTCCTGATTCGATGATTATTTCTTTTATTTCTTCTAAACTTAAATCGTCGTGACTTTCTAAGTGTTTATCAGCAACTTTTTTGTCTAATAACAACACGAAAAAGTCCATTAATACAATTCCGTTTTTTACCACAATTCCAGAAAGTGATATAATACCCATCATGGTCATTAAAATTACAAAATCCATATTGGCAATGACATAACCATAGAAAACCCCACTAAAACTTAGAATTACAGTAAATAAAATGACCACCGTTTTTGAAACCGAATTAAATTGCAACACTATGATAATAGTAATTCCTGCTAAGGCTAAAAACAAAGCCAACATTAAGAAGTTTTGATTTTTTCCTTGTTCTTCTTGTACCCCAGAAAACGAATACGAAACCCCTTTTGATAAATTATACTCTTTCAAATTGGATTGAATTTGTTTAGTAATTGCATCACCATTATAACCTGTCAAAACATTAGAATAAATCGTCATAATACGTTTTTGATTCTTTCTTTTAATCTGATTGTAGGTTGTTGTTGTTTCGGTATTAGAAATTGCAGAAATAGGCACTTGAACCATTTGCCCGTTATTTTGGTTTCTGAAAGTCAACGATTGATTAAACAATACATTTTCATTTTTGCGTTGATTGTCTTGCATGCGCATGGTGATGTTGTAATCGTCATCGCCTTCTTTATAAGTAGAAATTTCTTGACCATATAATGAACGACGCAAATTAAATCCAAGTTGCCCTGTAGAAACTCCAATGCTTCCAGCATTAACGCGGTCTACTTTTACCTCCATTTCTGGACTTTCTTTGTTGACATCAACATTCAATCTTTCAATTCCTCCTATATTTTTAGAGTCAATAAAAGCAATCATTTTGTCTGCTTCTTTAAGCATTGCATCATAATCAGTTCCTGTTAATTGAATACTAATTGGATAACCTGCAGGCGGGCCGTTAGCATCTTTTTCAACGGTAACTTTTGCGCCCGCAATTGCTTTTACTTTACTTCTAATTTCTTCTAAAACATCGGTAGTATTTACACCTCGTCTGAATTTGAATTCCGAGAAGTTTACAGTTACCTTACCTTTAAAAGGTGTTTCCGAGGCCGAACCAGCATCAACATTTGGATTTCCGGCACCTTTTCCTACCTGAGAAACAATAGATTCTGCTAAGAAATTTTCATTTGTTTTGGGATCAATATATTTCTTCATCACAGAAATCACTTGATTTTCAACAAATTTTGTGGCTTTATTGGTTTTCTCAATTGCCGTTCCTTGGGGATATTCAATATAAGTAATGACCTGTTTTGGAATGTTATCTGGAAAAAATAAAACTTGTCTTGGAAAAATACCCAATAAAACAAATGAGAAGAACATCAATACAATAATTCCAACTAACGCAAACCAAGCTTTTCTTCCGGTTAATACTTTTGCTAAAAAGATTTTGTATTTTTCTTCCATTTTTGGAAAGAAACTATGTTGAAAGTCTTGCGTCCATTGGTATAATTTGATTTTATATAACCACATTAATCCCAATGAAATAATGGCCAAATGTCCAATTGCTCTTGCAAATTTAGAATCATAAATATTTCCAATTAAAACAAAAATAACTCCTATAATTGTGAAAATAATCGAATATAATTTTGCTGATTTTTTAGTCACATTTTTATCTTCAATAGCCATAGAGCCTCCTGTCATAGCAGCATTTACTACCATTGCTACAAACAATGATGCTGATAATGTAATGGTTAATGTAATTGGAAAATACTTCATGAATTTACCCATTGTTCCTGGCCACAAGGCAAAAGGTAAAAATGCCATTAAAGTAGTGGCTGTTGATGAGATTACTGGCCATGCAATTTCTCCAATTCCTCTTTTAGAAGCTTCAATTCTGCCCAATCCTTTTTTCATGTTGGCAAATACATTATCTACTACAACAATACCATCATCAACAAGCATTCCTAATCCCATTACTAAACCAAAAAGCACCATTGTGTTTAAGGTTAAGCCAAAAGCAGATAAAATACTGAATGCCATTAACATTGACAGCGGAATTGCAGCTCCAACGAATAACGAGTTTCGCAAACCCATGGTGAACATCAAAACGATCATTACCAATACAATTCCGAAAATAATATGGTTTGACAATTCATCTACTTCATGTTCCACTCTTGATGATTGATCGTTGGTAAGTTTTAGATTTAAATTAGAGGGTAAATACGATTTTTGTGCCGCTTCAACTTTTTCTTTAACTTGTTCAATGGCAGAAATCATGTTTTCTCCAGAACGTTTTTTTACGTTAAGCATAACCACTTCATTTCCTTTTTCACGAGCAAAAGTCGTTTTTTCCTTTTCTTTAAAACTCACTGCAGCAATATCTTTAAGATAAACGGTTCCTCCATATGATTTTACAACAATATTTTCTAACTCTTTTGGATCTTTGATTTCTCCTACAATTCTAATGTTGTTTCTAGAACCTTGTGAGATTAAATTACCTCCAGAAAGCGTCATGTTTTCATACTTAACAGCATTTTGAATATCATCAAAAGTTACTTGAGCTGCAGTCATTTTATAAATATCTACGGCTATTTCAACTTCTTTATCGTCAACACCAAGAATATCTACTTTTTTCACTTGAGGCACTTCTTCAATATCATCTTGAAGTAGCTCTCCATATTTTTTAAGTTGTTGTGTAGTGTAGTCTCCTTGTAAATTGATGTTTAAAATAGGTACTTCTTCCGATATATTCAATTCAAAAACACTTGGTTCTACTTTGCTTCCGTTATCCAAATTAGGCCAATCGGTATCGGCTTTTGCCAAATCAACTTTATCTTTGATTTTGGTTTTGGCTTCTTCAATTTTTACTTTGTCGTCAAATTCAACTACAATCATACCATAATCTTGGAACGAACTTGATGTTATTTTTCCGACACCACTGATATTTTTAAATTCTTTTTCGAGTGGTTTTATAACTAATTTTTCAACATCTTCTGCTGAATTCCCAGGGAAAACAGACGAAATGTACACTTTATTTTCAATGATTTCTGGGAAATCTTCACGCGGCATTGTAAGATAGGCGGTGATGCCCAAAACTACAATCAATAGTGTCAAAATATAAACTGTAACTCTGTTGTCTACAGCCCAACTTGATATACTAAATTCTTTGTTTGTGTGACTCATTTTTTTTTTAGGTTATGATGTTATTTGTTTATAAGGTTATGAACAAATTATTTTGGTAATTGAGATTTGTGTAAACCATCAATCAACAAAGTTACCTCTGTTATTTTTTCTCTAATTTCAATGTATTTTTTTTCTTCGATGTATTCAAAGTCAAATGATAATATTACTTGATTTAATAATTCTAAAGCTGAACCAAATGATATTTCTGTAAATCGAGCTTTGTCTTTCATTGAACTTCTTCCAGAACCTTCTGCTAAATTTGAAGCTATAGAAACTGAACATCTTCTCATCTGACTTGTCATTCCAAAAAGTTCATCTTTAAGAAATTGTTTCGTTACTTTAAAAATTTCTAAGGCTAATTCTCTAGCTTTTTGCCAAGCAATAAGTTTTTCAAAACTAAATATTTTCATTTCTCTAAATATAAACTTATTAACACATCAACTTATAAACTAAAAATTAAGTTTCATTCCTTCAGAAATTGTGTTTACACCTTCGGTTACGATAACATCATTTGGTGATAAACCACTTAAAATTTCGGTTACATTATCGGATGATTTTCCAATCATCACCAATACTTTTTTTGCAATACCGGTTTTCCCATTTATTTGAGTTGCTAGAAAAACGTATTTATTGTGTTCACCATCTTCTTGAACTACATTTGAAGGAACTACAACTGCATTTTTTCTTACATAATCAATGATTTTAAGTTTGGCAACTTGATTTGGGCGTAATAAATTCTCCGGATTTGGAACGCTTACTTCAATTCCGAAACTTCTATTTGTTGGGTTTACAAAGCTAGCCACTTGGCGGATTTTTCCTTTATAAGTTTTTCCTAAAGAGGTTAGGTAAACATCTACTTCGGTACCCACTTTTAATTTTCCAATATAGCTTTCCGGTACGGTTGTAGAAACATACATATTTCCTAAATTTACAATACGCATTAATCCTTGTGGACTTGGAGCAACAACTTGTCCTTTTTCTACAAACACATCATCAATAGTTCCACTAAATGGTGCTTTAATAATCGTTTTAGCTAATTGTGCTTTCATTTGGGCAACTCCTCTTTGAGCAGAAACCATTTGCGTTTGTGCTTGTAAATATTGTATTTCAGAACCAATTTTTTGATTCCAAAGATTTTTTTGGCGCTCAAAAGTAGTTTTTGCTAAGGCATATTGATTTTCTAAACTAGCAACTTGCTGACTTATACCTGCATCGTCCACCAACCCTAATATCTGACCTTTAGAAACTCTTTGACCTGCTTTTACATTTAATGAAATTAGAGTGCCTTGAAATTCTGGTTGCACCAAAATATTTTCTTTGGTATTTACATTTCCTTGCACATCAAGATAATGGGTAAACGTAGTGTCATTAACCTCTATAACAGAAACTAATGCTTCATCTTTTTTTAAATCTAAAAGAGCTAAGGCCTCATCAATTTTTGCTAAATCGGCCTGAATAGAAACTTTTTTTAGTTGAAGTTCTTTAATATTTTTTGATTTTATTAAATCGTCAATAGAGGCTGAATTCTCTTTCTTTGAACAAGCAAATAGTGACAATGACAAAACGGTTATTAAAAGTGTTTTTCTCATTTTTATTTTGAATTTATGTGTTTATTATTTAGTACCGATTACTTTTTCTAGGGCTGCTTTTTTATTAATAACATCAACCATTGTTTGTAAATAACTTTGCTGAGAAGAGTATAATTGACGTTGCGCTTGCGTAAAATCAAAACTGCTGGAAAGTCCCTCTTTGAATTTTATTTCTTGCTTTTTCTCAATGCGTTCTGCTAATTTTAAATTTTCTTTAGAACTGTTATATTGTTCAACGCTGTATTCATAATCACTTTTTGCATTTTGATATGCTAATTTTAATTTTTGTTCGGTTTCAATCAAATCGGTTTTGGCTTTTTCTAAGGCAATTTTAGCTTGTTGTGTTCTAGCACTTCTGGCAAAACTGCTGAATATAGGTGCATTCAAACTCAAACCAAGATTAGAAAAATTATAATAACGTTGGCTTGAATTGAAAAAATTAAATGTATTCCCAAAGGAGTTGTATCCATAATTTAAACCCGCTGCCAAAGTTGGTAACGCTTTGCTTTTTTGAAGCTTTAATTCTAAAGTTCGTTGATCTACAAGAGTCTTTGAAATAATATAATTAATGTTACTCGAAACATCGAGTTCAGTACTTTTTAATGAAAGATTAATATTCATTTGAGTAAGAACATCTAGTTTATCCGTTAAAGCCAAATCGGAATCAATATCTATTCCTAAATTTACTTTTAACATTTTTAAGCTAATATCTTTCAATCGTGTTACATAGTTTAAATTGCTAATAACCGAAGATAATGTGATTTTTAATTGTTCCACATTTTCTTCTTCTATAAGGCCATTTTTATAAATTTGATCCGTATCAAAAAGTGTTTTTTCTAAAATAGCTTTGTTTTTTTGAAGAATTTGAGCGCTTTCATCCGCCAATAAAACATTTCCGTAGGCATTGACAATGAATTCTTTAACATCAGTATCTGTTTTTACTTTATAATTTTCATAAAATTTAAGATACGTTTTAGACGCTTGTAGAGCCACCAAATAAGAGCCATCAAAAATTAATTGACTCAATGACAAACTACCACCGCCATTGTGTTTGGTTCCAAAAGTAACTTCGGAAAATTCACCTTTAGGTCCGCCAAAAATTTCTGCTGGTAGAAGAGAAGTTTGTAACTTAAAATTGTCTTGATAATTTATAGCTCCAATTATTTGGGGCAAGCCCATTGCTGTAGTTTCCCATTTTTTCTTTTTAGCCATTTCAATGTCTCTACCAGCATTAATTTCATTTCTATTATTAATTAAAGCATGATTAATTGCTTGATCTAAACTAAAAGAATAGCCTTGTTTTTTATCTTGAGCTTGAATATAGCTTGCAAACAAATAAATGATTACTACTAATTGTTTTTTCATGTATTTATATTTAGGTGTTTAAGTTAGATAATTGTTTTTCGAGCTCTATAATCCCTTTTGGAGTAGCCATGGCTCTAGTGTGATATTCTAAAGCAAAATTTTCAAGCTTAACGGATTCTTTTTCTGATGCTGTGTTCTCTTTTATCGAAAAAATCAACAAATAATAAAATTTAGCGTAGACTTCAACATCCAAATTTTTTCGATACAAACCTTGTTTCATACCTTTAACAATGTTTTGTTTGAACATGGTGTTACAATCTTCCAATTCGTTTGCAATCATTTTAGAATGGATTTCTGGATAATGTCTTTTTAATTGATAGACTGGAGAATTATCTATAGTTTGAAACATTTCTTTAAACATTCGTCTGATTTCAAAATTCTCTGCTATGGCATTATAGTTTTTAGCAACTATTTCATCAATTATAAAGTGTATTTTTTGATGAATTATTTCGGTTCCTTCTTCAATTAGGACTTCTTTATTGTGAAAATATTTGTAAATTGTTTTTTTGGAAATACCCATTTCACGAGCAATATCATCCATAGTTATGCTTTTGAAACCGAGTTCCAAGAACATTTCTGTAGATTTTTTTATAATTGCTTCTTTCATAATATGTAGAACTTATTTCATAATTTTTTTTTTGATTATAATGAAATTCCGCCAGATGCTTCAATGCGTTGTCCGTTAATCCAATAGCCGTCTTCCGAACATAAGAAAGCAACAATTCCACCGATATCACTCGCCTCACCAACTCTTCCAAGCGCAGTCATTGTTGACAATCGTTCTTTTAATTGCGAATTACTTCGGATGGCCGCATTATTAAAATCAGTTTCAATCGGTCCTGGCGCAATAACATTAGCGGTAATTCCTCTTGACCCAACTTCCTTGGCTACATATCTTGTAAACGTTTCAATAGCGCCTTTCATCGAAGCATAAATAGAATATCCTGGATTGCAAAAACGGGTTGTACCACTTGAAATGTTGATGATTCTACCGTTATCATTCATAATTGGCAGTGCTTTTTGAGTTAAAAAATACACACTTTTAAAATGAATATTCATCAATCTATCAAAATCTTCTTCAGTGGCATCCATGTATGGAATGGTTGCACCAACTCCTGCATTATTAATTAAAAAATCGAATGCATTCGTATTCCACTTTTCTTTTAAAACAGCTGTAACATCCTCAATAAATTGATTTAAACCTCCAATATTATTTATGTCTAATTGAAGTGCAGCAGCTTTTAAACCTAAATTTTTTATGGCATCGACAATGTTTAACGCTTCTTCTTTTCTAGTATTGTAAGTGATAATTACATCGTGCCCTTTTTCTGCCAAACGTAAAGCCATATTTTTACCTAAACCGCGGCTTCCTCCTGTAACTAAAGCTATTTTTTTGCCCATTGTAGAATCTAAAAATTATAGTGCAAATATACTTTGGAAACTCTGGAAACAAAAATAGTTTCCATTTATTTTACATAAATTTAACTTTAGAAAAGGTTGTGCAGTTATTTGTATATGAGTTTGTTTTGAAAAATGATTTACTTTTGTGAAATTATATATGTTAAGGTTTAGAAATTAGAGCCTTATTAACGGATAACTTCATAAGTAAAAAAATGCACGCACTTTCTCATTATCAAGAACTTATTTCAGACTATTTTTCGGAATTACATTTAAACAAAGAGCCAAAAAATCTCTATGAACCTATAGATTACATTCTTCATTTAGGCGGAAAAAGAATGCGTCCCATATTAACTTTAATGGCTACTGAAGTTTTTGATGTGGATTGTAAAAAAGCATTAGCAGCTGCTACGGCAATTGAAGTTTTTCATAATTTTTCGTTGGTTCATGATGATATTATGGATGATGCGCCTTTGAGACGCGGTAATGATACCGTTCATGAAAAATGGAATATTAATACTGGAATTCTTTCGGGTGATGCCATGTTAATTTTGGCCTACCAACATTTTGAAGAATATGAACCGAAAATCTTTAGAGAATTAGCAAAATTATTTAGTAAAACCGCATTAGAAGTTTGTGAAGGACAACAATATGACGTCGATTTTGAAACTAGATACGATGTTACGATTCCAGAATATCTAAAAATGATTCAATACAAAACCGCCGTTTTGGTAGGAGCTGCTATGAAAATGGGGGCAATTGTAGCAGAAACTAGTGCTGAAAATGGAAATTTAATCTACGAATTTGGTTTAAATCTCGGTATTGCCTTCCAATTGCAAGACGATTATTTGGATGCTTTTGGTGATCCAGAAACCTTCGGAAAACAAGTCGGAGGCGATATTATTGAAAACAAAAAAACCTATTTGTATTTGAAAGCTATCGAATTTGCTTCTTCCGAAGAAAAAGACCGACTATTGCATTTGTTTTCAATTCAACCGACAGAAAA
>Ga0209499_1000387_pt1 | contig 32792 bp, 49 predicted proteins | sample C_130208_EF_Meta_FD_187306 | JGI IMG/M metagenome (GOLD analysis project Ga0209499, IMG submission 187306) | Freshwater microbial communities from Lake Croche, Canada to study carbon cycling - C_130208_EF_MetaG (SPAdes) (version 2) | ecosystem: Environmental > Aquatic > Freshwater > Lake... | reverse complement strand
AGAAGCAAAAGCCGACAAATGAATGCGCGGCCTTGTTATTTTTTTGATTGCCGCTTTTGTCTACGGCGCAACGATCAAACGTGAATGCAGCGTTTCTGATTTTGTAAACCTTATGTACTCAACCAATGATCCAAAAGAACGCGCAGACAAGGCATGGGAATGGTTGGAAGAATCAGGGCCAGCTTGCAATAAACAGCAACTGACCTTGATCTACGCAAATTTGCCGACTCTTATGGGGTCATCGGACAGCATGAAGATTCGGGCAAGAATTGAGCAATTGCATGAAAGGGCAAAGTGATGGACGCTAAAGACCGGTTGATTTATTGGGTGACCATGATGGTGACCGCAACCCTTTGCTCTGTGGTTGTTGTTCTTATTGGTGCGCTAGTCCACGGGCTGTTTGTCAAGGAAGTGGACAACACCAAGATTTTTGAAATCATTGGCCCTGCTTTTCAAACCATTGTGGGTGGCCTTATTGGTTGGCTCAGCGGCTTAAAAGTTGGTAGCCATATGGACGAAATCAAAGTAGGAGAAACAAATGGCGCTTGATCCCGTATCCGCACTACTAGACATCGGTGGAAAAGTCATGGACAGGCTGTGGCCTGACCCCGTGCAAGCTGCTGCTGCCAAGATGGAACTGTTTAAACTTCAGCAGTCCGGCGAACTATCAATCATTGCAGGGCAGTTGGACATCAACAAGGCAGAAGCTGCCAACCCTAGCATTTTTGTGTCTGGCTGGCGACCAGGCATAGGTTGGGTTTGCGGTGCAGGCTTCGCCGTTCAATTTGTGATTGGCCCTCTTGCTGAGTGGGGCAGTGCGCTTTATGGTCATCCCGTCAAGTTTCCCCAAATGGATATGGGCACAATGATGCCGCTCATGTTGGGAATGCTTGGCTTGTCCGGTATGCGTACCGCTGAGAAAATCAACGGTGTGGCTGCTAAATGATTAACTCCCGCAACTTGGATGACCTAGCCCCACCCGTTAAACAACGGGCACAAGCGTTTGTAGATGCTGCCAAGGCCAAAGGTATTGACTTGCTAGTGACCTCCACTTACCGCGACAGCGAAAGCCAAAACGCGCTTTACGCCCAAGGTCGCACAACGCCTGGCAACATAGTGACAAGAGCCAAAGCAGGGCAATCATGGCACAACCACCGCTGCGCCCTAGATGTTGTGCCGCTGGTCAATGGAAAAGCAATATGGGACGATCAGGCCATATGGAAACAAGTGGGCGAGATTGGCAAATCTTGCGGCCTAGAGTGGGCTGGTGATTGGAAGACGTTTAAAGAATACCCGCACTTTCAATATACGGGTGGAATGACTCTTGCCCAACTTCAGCAAGGCGCAAAAATAGCTTAGTCAATCATTTTTTTCTTTGATGTCGTAAAACCAATCTTCGCCTGCTGACCACTTGCGTGTGCCATCGACTGTCCAAAAAGTCTGCGCCGCTTGAAAGTCAGGAAACTTTGTTTCTGTGGGCACAAGGCTTTGGTCATACCACAGACACCGGTTGTTTGGTTGACAAGCAAATTGCCCGTTTTCAAGTCGGATGAAATTAAACGATTTGTGTTCTTCGGCTTGTTCAGTAAAGCCGGTGTCAAGGTCTTGCCCGTCAGCGCAAAAATCCACGGTAAACAAGTAATGACCGTGATGCCATTGCTTGTCTTTGCCCAAAAACTTCACGCCTAGGTTACGCAAGGCAATCTTTTCCACAACCGTAAATCGGTAACCCATGCAATCCCACAATTGCAAAAAATCAATGGGCAAATTGCCGTGATCTGTTTTCCACACATAGGCATGGATTGGCAGCTTGTCGTACAACGCGCCGTAAGCTGGCAACAAAGATTCAATGCGAAACACTTGCCCGCGCAAGGCTTTGATGCTGACCCAAATTGCTGGCTCCAGTTCGCCGTGGCCTTTGGTGAAATTGTGCAAAAACTCACGCCGCACAAAGCATTTCAATGGCGGCAATGCCGCAACGATGTAACTCATGTGTTTTTCTCTTTGATTTTGGATTCAATTAAACGGGCAAAACGAATAACTGTTTCTTCGTCTGCGCCCGCCGCGCTTTGGAATAGTTCTTCAATTTCCTCATACGTCAGCTTTACCCATTCGCGCTTTGGTGGGGCGGTGTAAAGGGCATCCCAGCCAAGCGGTACATCATTTGTCGGCGCTGAAAACCTTATGCGGAATCCTTTCCCGTCCGGTGTTATCCACGCCACAGGCTCCTGCGCTGGCTGTGCCAATTCAAATTTTTCAAACAACGCATCTTTGTCAGCAGCCGCGTCACGCTTTGAATTAAATCCGGTCATAGCATCCACCATACAAGTGCGCCTATTCCAATAACTAGCAGTAATAAAAAAAACAAGCAACCAACAAGCATAACCAAATCACCAAACATTTCAAAGTCGTTGTCATCTTCTTTCATTTGCAAACCCTCGCAAAGACCGCCAACGGGCTGCTGCACAGCGGGTTGTAGATGGTGTAGCCAACATAAAAAAACACTACTGTAACGGTGGCACACACGCCAATCAAAGCAAAAATGGTTTCAATCATTCTCATATCAATGACCTCTGTTGTGGTTGAAATGCCCATTCACGTTCAAGCCGGTTTGACAATGATTTGACCAACTGGCCCGTTTGCTTAATTAGCCCCTGGCGTTCCAGTTCGGGCAACCGGCGGCTAATCTGATTCTTGTCCAGCTTGGATAGCAGCATGATGCCGTCCTTGCCAAGTGCCCCATATTTTTGCAAGCAATCAACAATGATGATGGCGTGATCTTTTGCCAAGCTATAAGCCTGATCTGCCGCCATATGGCTTGTGATTGGATCGGTGTTTCTAGAACGGAATGTCATCATCATTCTCCTTTGGCAAACCTTGATATTTGTCCTCGCGTGGGCGCGGCTCATTGATAAATGCCCAACCATCCCAGCCGCCCTCTTTCAGCGGGATCACATCCAGTTTGAGCATTTCGCCTTTTTGTGTTTGGATAATTGACCCAATGCGCTGGTAACGGTTTTTTTGTTGACCATCGGAATTGGTGTAGCTTCCAACGATACAAGTGATTTCCATTTTGATTTTTGACATGATTACCCTTTAAGTGATTCGGCGTGTTTTTTAATGCTGCTGCGAGTTTTGCTGTCAAGCATTCCCCACAAAGCTGTTTTTTCTTCCACATCGGTGATGCCCGAATATTCTTCAAACGCACCAATTAGGTCATTGGCGCTCATGCGCTCATCAATGGCTGCTGCAACGTCTGCAACGACTGCCATGCGGTTAGGCGGCACAAGATCAGTCTTGGTCGCTGACACTTTTGGAGTTAGCGTTCTAGATGCCGCATTGCCATCATCATCTTCCGGTGCAATTCCAGCCGCCGCCATAAGGCTGTAGCGCCTGGCGTAAGTCAATGCCGAGCCATAACCCTGCGCGTCCTGTTTGCTGGCAGGAACGTGCAGCTTGCCGCATTCCAACATTTCGCCCGATTCATGCACAAACACCGTTTCCACAGTCACGCCGGTGCTGTCCTCAGATGTGCGCTGGATAAGGGCTATTCCTGCGGCATTTAAGGCATCTACGACAGCCTCAATGCAACCGGCAAGGTCAACGTACTTAGACCGGAAATGCGGGTTTGTGGACGTTTTTAACGCCGGTGCAAATCCGCGCTGGGCGCGTACCAAAGCTGATGCAATATTCTTCATAAGTCACCCCCAAAATCAATTCCACAATGTTCACAATAAAAGTGCCAGCAAGTGCCAACTTCGCCTTTGACTTTCTGCCCACAGTCTCGCCCGCATTCGGGGCATTCGTATTCTTCCAATTCACGGTCAGGTTTTACATGGTCGTCCATTTTTATGCTCCTAATTTTTTGCATCAGTAATATCGTGGGCCGCAAGTGACATCAACAATGGTTTCGGCGGTGTAGTTATTAATCTTGCGCTTGCCAAACACTGTGATTGCCCGCAAGCCGGATATCTCACATTGCTTGATTGCGTCAATGACTTCATTGCGGCCCATTGATTGGATTTTCTTGTCCATCACCAATTGCTGTTCTGTCATGGGCGGTTCGCTGGCGCAACCTACCAGCGCAAGGCATAGTAGGTATTTCATGCGCGTTCTCCCATCAGCATCTGCTCAATGTTGCCAATCTCTTCCACAGCAAATTCAATTTCTTTGCACAGATGCCGCACTTGCGCCCGCAAACAGCCAACTTCGTAAGCCAGCCGGTCGCAACGGTCGGTGCTGTAAGCCTCGGCGCGGTCTTCACAATCTTTGATAATTTCCATTGCGTTCATTTTTCAATCCTTTCGTTAATGTATTTGCACAAATACTGACGGGTTGCGGTGTTGAGATAGTCAACCCATTCCAATCCATCCTGCATAACAGAAAAAACTGTCAAACTGTCATCTTTCATGTCGTATTCGTAACCGACCAACAATTTGGCATATTCGCCGTTGTCTTTTAAATCCCATTCAATTTCCATAAATGCGTCGTAAGCCATTTAGTCCCCCAGCATTGTTTTGTCTAATTGCTCTTCAAGGTAAATAATTAGGTCTTTGCTCAAGATGTCGAGGAACTCAACGCCTTTGTGTTTGATAGACCAAATGCTTGTCCATGTTTCGGTAGGCTCATCCAGGCTGTTGACTTCGTACTCGATTTCAAAAACCGCGCCTTCATAGATGTATTCGGTGGTGTTCATGCTTGCTCCTCTTCAAGTGGTACATCACGCCATTCGCCTGTTTTTTTGTCAAGCGACATGTCCATGGTGTTGTATACCGGGTTCCACCATTGCTGAAGGATGCGGACAGTCTTAGCAGAATATTGATTTACTGCGCCTAATGGTGTTAATAACACCCCAGTAATGGTTTTTGCTTCGCGCTCAACAAAGCGTAGTTTTGGTGTTGGTGTCATACGCCACCTCCAACAAAGTAGCCAATGGTGTAGCTAATGATGGCAATGCAAATGTGGACGATGATGTTGTCCCAGGTTTCTTTAGTCATTTGATTTTCCTTAAAAGACCGCTGCAATGTGTGCGGGTTAGGTGCAGTATAAGCCAGCTTACACACATTAAGCCAACTTACATTGGGAAATGCATCAGGGCAAACCCTATGTTTTATGCCAGTAAGTTAGCTTACAATCGCAAGATGACCAAACAGGAACTTATTGACAAAGCAGGCTCACGCAAGGCGCTGGCTGAACTGTTGGGCATCAGCCTGGCAGCTATTAGCCAATGGACAGTTGTGCCCCAAGCGCGGTTGTGGCAGGCAAAAGACTTGCGGCCTCAATGGTTTTTGGATTAAAATTTTGCGAAACCCGGCTAGGCTGAGAGTAGCTACTCAGTTGAAAAGAGAACTCCCCTCCTGCCGAAGTTTCCTTTTGGGAGTTTGCGGAGATGCTCATGCATTACTACCAGTTCCACATTGGGGACTATAAAAGCCACACCCACCATTTGACGGTGCTGGAAGACATTGCCTATCGGCGGCTTTTAGACCACTATTACTTACACGAAGCGCCCATTAAACAGCGGGACATTGCTCGTCAAATTGGGATGCGCGACCATGAACAAGAAGTTTTGAGTGTGCTGAATGAGTTTTTTGTCAGTACCGACAAAGGCTTTGTAAGTGCGCGTGCTGATGAGGAAATTGGCAAATACCGCGAGATGGTTGACGCTGGAAAACGTGGGGCGGCTAAACGGTGGCTATCCCCCCCCGATGCCCCCCCCATTGCCCCCCCTAATGCTACCCCAATAGCAACCAATAACCATAAACCAATAACCAATAACCATAAACCAAAGAATACAAATACAGTCGCCCCGCCTGACGGCGTGACGGTGATAGTTTGGCAGGATTGGTTGAAATTGAGAAAAGCAAAAAAGGCTGCGGTCACGCAAACCGCCTTAGACGGCATACAGCGCGAAGCGGACAAAGCAGGGGTCAGCCTACAGACAGTCCTTGAAACGTGCTGTGAAAGGGGCTGGACGGGCTTTAAGGCCGAATGGATGCAGTCTCATGCCTATCAAGACAAGAACATGGGCGCAGCCAGGGCCATCTTTGGTGACGAAAGGAACTTCAATGTCCTCAAAATTACCTGACGGCTGGATTCAGCGTTTGTTTGCGGCCCTGCAAGGCAACTATGGCACTCGGTTTATGAATCAATGGAAGACCGGACAGACGTTACCGGACGGGTCAGATGCTGGTGTGGTCAACGCCATGAATCATTGGAGTGAAAAGATGGCGGGTTTCAGCGCGGCTACGATTAAACGGGCATTGGAGAACTTGCCGGAAGACCCACCTACACTTCCGCAATGGATAAATTTGCTGCGCCGTAGCTATGTTGAGCCGCCTTTTTTGCAGTTGGGGAACGAATTGACCGCCGAACAGCGGGCAAAGAACAAGGCCAGGATTGCTGAACTGATTGCAAAGGTGAAAGAAAAAGCATGAGACACGCCGCAAGGGTTGACGCAAACCAACAGGCTATTGTTGCCGCGCTGCGGGCAGAGGGCGCTTATGTGTGGATCATTAGCTTGCCGGTTGACATTTTGGTTGGATACAAAGGGCACACTTTCTTGATGGAAGTCAAAACCACCTCTAAAAAGCGTTTAACGGGGTTACAAGCCGACTTTTTCCAAAATTGGGCCGGTGGTACGTTATGCAGGGTTGACAGCCCACAGGCGGCTTTAGACATGATTAGGGGCATAGATGAGAAGCCTTAACCAAAACCGCATGATGTGGGCAAACCTTGAAGACATTGCCCAGCAAGTGGTGTGGTACGGTGTTAAGCTGACAAAAGATGAATGGAAAGATGTTTTGACCGCCGCGCTTAAAAAACAAAAGGTAGTGCCTGGCATTGAAGGCGGCTTTGTCGTGATTGGTGCGCGGACGAGCAAGATGACCGTTCCGGAAATGACCGAATTGATCGAATTATCCACAGCCTTTGGCACACAACAAGGCGTGAAATTTCGCGCTTTTGTAGACGAATGAAGTGCCCCGAATGTGGCGCATGGACGGAGTAACCTAAAGACGTACCATTGCCTTACAATGGGGTTTTAGAGGTGGCGCAATGAAAAACAATGTCGCGGACTTTATTTCGACCATGCTGCACAGCGGCACGGTCACCCATTTCATGCATTTGGCAACCGATAGTTTTGCGGTGCACATGGCTTTGGGCGCGTACTACACCGAAATCATTGAACTGACCGACCAGTTTGCCGAGGCATACAGCGGCGCGTACGAAAAGATCAAGGATTACCCCGAGAACTTCCACAACGCCAAAGACCCGCAGAAGTACATGGCAAGCCTCAAGGCTTTCATTGAGAAGAATCGCGTTGCTTTGCCGGAAGACAGCGAATTGCAAAACATCGTGGACGAAATTGCCGCGTTGGTGGACTCTACGATTTACAAGCTAACCCTCAAATGATCCGCATATTTGCAGGATATGACCCTCGGGAAGCCGTGGGCTACCATGTATTCTGCCAATCGGTCATAGAGCGCACCAAGGGGCTGGTCAGCATAACGCCCCTATCCGGCAAGCAGCGGGACGGCACAAACGCATTTACCTATCAGCGGTTTTTAGTTCCATTTCTGTGCGGATATCAGGGAAAAGCCATCTTTTTGGATGGCAGCGATATGCTGATGCTGGCAGACATTGAAGACTTGGAAAGCCTGTTTGATCCGCGCTATGCCGTCCAGGTGGTCAAGCATGACTATCAGACCAAACACCCAAAGAAGTACATTGGCACACCGATGGAATCCCGAAACGGCGACTACCCAAGGAAAAACTGGTCAAGCGTGGTGCTGTGGAACTGCGAACATAGCCGCAATAAGGTGCTGACACCCGAATTCATTGAGGAATCAACAGGCGAGGAACTGCACCGATTCCAATGGTTGCCCGACTTATTGATCGGTGAATTGCCAAGGGAATGGAACGTGCTGGTAGGCGAACACGACCATTTGCGGACAAAGATTGCCCATTACACGCTGGGCATTCCCGAATTTGACCATTACGCCAATTGTGATTACAGTAAACCTTGGTTCAACACAAAGAGCCGGATGCTAAACGGCTTAATTCACATGAAGGACGCATATGCCGAGCACTAGCAGCAAACAAGCCAAATTCATGGCAGCAGCCGCCCACAACCCTAAATTTGCAAAAATGGCAAACATTCCGGTGAAGGTAGCCAAGGAATTCAACAAGGCTGACCAAGCTAAAACGCAAAAGACTAAAAAGAAATAAAGAATGGGTTCTTTATGACTTCAGAATCTAAAGTAGGCAATACTAGAAAGAAAACGGGTGGTCGCAGTGCAGGAACGCCCAACAAGCTAACGCAAGAGGCGCGTGAGGCGATTGCGCTGTTTGTCAATGACAATGCCCACAGATTAACCGATTGGCTCGATAAGGTCGCATACGGCGATCCCAAGCATGACATCAAGCCCAATCCGGCAAAAGCGTTTGAGTTGTTTCAGTCTGTCGTGGAATACCATGTGCCTAAGCTGGCAAGGACTGAAGTCACAGGCGCTGACCAAGGGCCGGTGGAAATGGTGGTGACATGGGCAAGCGGGAAATAATCCTGCCGTACAGCCCTCGGGACGCATTCATGCCGTTCCATAACCGCACGACCCGTTGGTCATGTTTGGTCGCCCACCGAAGAGCCGGTAAGACCGTGGCGGCAATCAACGATGTGATTAAGCGGGCAATCACCGAGGGCAACCGCAGCGCCCAATATGCGTACATTGCCCCTTTTCGCAGCCAGGCCAAGCGGGTGGCATGGGACTACCTTAAGCATTACGCTGCGCCAATCACCAAAAACACAAACGAAGCCGATTTAATGGTGGAATTGATTAACGGCGCAAAGATCATGCTGTTTGGCTCAGATAACGCTGACGCTATGCGTGGCCTGGGCTTTAACGGCGTATACCTTGACGAATACGGCGATTTTAAGCCTAGCGTGTGGGGCAATGTGATCCGGCCTACGCTGTCCGACCGGCTAGGTTGGGCGGTCTTTGGCGGCACACCCAAGGGTAAAAATCAGTTCCACGACATCTACAAGGTTAGCCAGGGAACGCCGGATTGGTTTCTGCTGCGCCTACCAGCTTCTGTAAGCAAAATCCTGCCTGACTCTGAATTGGAGGCGGCACGGGCGCAATTGAGCCAAGATCAGTTTGATCAAGAATATGAATGCAGCTTTGATGCGGCAATCATGGGCGCGTACTACGGGCAAGAGATGCGCTTGGCGCAAGACGAAGGTCGGATAAGGGAATTGCCGTTTGATCCTGATGCGCCGGTTTATACCGCATGGGACTTAGGCTATCGAGACGATACCGCCATTTGGTTCTATCAAGTGATCCGAAACGAAATCAGGGTCATGGACTATTACGCCGTCAGCGGCGCAGGCATTGAGGACATAGCCCAAGTGGTGATCGACAAGGGCTACCGGTACACCAAGCACTACCTACCGCATGACGCACGGGCCAAGACGCTGGCATCGGGCGGCAAATCCATTGTGGAACAGCTTGCGGCGCACCTAGGCGGCATGAGTAAGCTGGCAATCGTGCCTGAGATTGGCATTCAAGATGGCATCCAGGCGGTCAGGATGGTGCTGCCAAAGTGTTATTTCGACCCAAGCTGTGAGGAAGGGCTAGAGGCGCTGCGCCAATATCAGCGGGAATACGACGAAGACAAGAAGGCATTTCGACAAAATCCCCGCCATGATTGGTGTTCACACCCAGCGGATGCATTTAGAATGTTAGCCGTGGCCTACCGGCAAGAGGCTAGAGATCAAACGCCGCCCAAGGGCAAGACCCTGCAAACCATCACATTGGATGAGTTGTGGGAATATGACACGCAACATCATCGTGGAGAACGAATATGAGCCAGCCAGTAGCAGAAGTCGGTGGGTACAAGAACATCACAGCAACCGGCGCAGTCAGCACCGGCCCTTGCCAATTGATTGGCTTTTACGTTAACAGCACAACCGTGGGCACTTTGGTGCTACGCAATGGCGGCGCAAGCGGCGAAGTAATGTCGGGCACGATTACGCCCGCCATCGGGTTTCACCGATTCCCTGCTAATGTGGGCGTGAGCCTTTACGCTACTGTTGGCGGCACTTTGGATGTGACATTCTTCTTTGCTGCGGGTAACTAATGGCCTACCAAGAAACCGGCGCATATGAGGGTGAAAATCCTGGCCCGTACTGGCACGACCAAATCGAAGCGGCGCAAAAAGTCTTTGACAAGTGGGAAAAACGCGGTCACAAGATTATCAAACGCTATCGGGATGAGCGCGATGCGGTAGAAATGCCCCGTGTTCGCTACAACATCCTGTGGTCGAACATCCAAGTGCTATTCCCTGCGCTGTACGGCAGACAGGCCAAACCCGAAGTTTCCCGCCGCTACATGGATCAAGACCCTGTAGGTCGGCTGGCATCCACGATGCTGGAACGGGTCATGGAATACGAAACCACCCAATTTGGCGACTTTGACCAAGCCATGCGCGGCGCGGTGGAAGACCGATTGCTGCCTGGTCGCGGTACGGCGTGGATTCGCTATGAGCCGGTAATCGTTAACGAACAGCCCGAAGTAAGCGAAGGCGCTGTAGAAGTAGAAGAGCCAGGCGAAGCGCAAATTTACAACACCCAAGAAGAGCCAACCGAGCGCATTGATGCGGCGCATAGCCCCATCGATTACGTCTATTGGACAGATTTCTTGCATAGCCCAGCCCGCACATGGGACGAAGTGTGGTGGGTTTCCCGCGCCGTATACATGACCAAAGACGAAGGCATGGAGCGTTTCGGCGATGTGTTCAAGAACGTGGGCCTAGATAGCAGCAACACGGACATGGATGCCAAAAATCCAATGACCGCCAAGAATACCTATGACAAAAAAGCCAAGGTGTTTGAGATTTGGAACAAGCGCACCGGCAAGGTTTGCTGGATTGCCAAAGGTTATCCACAGGCGCTAGATGAGCGTGATGACCCGCTGGAACTAGAAGAATTCTTCCCATGCCCGCGCCCGCTGATGGCGACCACCACCACAGGGACAATGATCCCCGTGCCGGATTACGCTGAGTATGAAGACCAAGCGCAGGAACTGGACAACCTGACCCAGCGCATCTACTTGCTGACCAAAGCCTGTAAAGCGGTCGGCGTGTTTAATGCTGAATTTAAGGAATTGGGCCGTTTGTTTACCGAAGGCGTGGACAACAAGCTGTTCCCCGTGACCTCATGGGCGGCAATGTCGGAAAAAGGCGGCTTGAAGGGCGCTATTGACATGATGGACACTTCGACCATCATTGTCACCTTGCGGGAACTGTACGCCGCACGGGAGCAAGTCAAGCAGGCAATCTACGAAATCATGGGCATTTCGGACATCCTGCGCGGCGCGTCCAAAGCCCAAGAAACCCTTGGCGCACAGCAGCTAAAGGCGAACTTTGGCAGCTTGCGGATGCGTAGCAGCCAAGGCGATGTGGCGCGGTTTGCGTCCGACATATTCAAGCTAAAAGCGCAAGTCATCTGCAAGTTTTACCCGCCTGAGTTGATTGTGCAGATGTCCGGCGTGATGGACACACCCGATGGGCAAAATCCGCAATTGCTGCAAGCCGCCGTGCAGATGCTGTCCAACAGCACAATCCGCGACTTCCACATTGCGGTCGAGGCCGACAGCTTGGCGCAGATTGATGAACAAGCAGAGAAACAAGGCGCACAAGAGGCCATCCAAGCCATTGGACTGTTCTTGCGTGAAGCAATTCCCATGATTAGCCAAGCGCCCGAAACCTTGCCAATGGCATCCGAGATGCTGCTGTTTTTGGTGCGCCGGTTCCGCGCCGGTCGCGGGCTGGAAAGCGCAGTCGAACGCGCCATGAAATCTTTAGAAGAAAAAGCGGCAATGGCTAAACAACAGCAGCCTGGCCCGTCTCCTGAGATGATGCAATTGCAGGCTGATCAACAAGCAGAACAGATGAAAATGCAAGCCCAAGCACAGACTGAGCAAATGAAATTGCAAGCGCAGGCGCAAATTGAGCAAGGCAAGGCACAGCTTGAAATTCAGATGCATCAAGCCAAAGTGCAAGCCGATATGCAATTGGCGCAAATGAAAGCCGATTTTGAGACTGCCAAGCAAAACAACGAATTGCAGATAAAAGCCCGTGAAATGGCTGGCAAGGAAGAATATGAACGATGGAAAGCCGAACTGGATGCAGCGACCAAAATCATGGTGGCTCGCATTGGTAGCAACCCTGGAATCGACCTACCGGTCGTTGAAGCAGCGGCTGCACAAATAACCAACGAACTGGGCGGCACAATTGTCCAGGCAATGGATAAGATCACCGCCTTGCACGACAACATGGCAAATCTGCACGGTGAATCCATGCAAAACATTGGTGCTGCCATGCAAAAACTGAGCGCACCTAAGCGGGTCATTCGCGGCCCTGATGGAATGGTGGTTGGCGTGGAGGCTGTGCAATGAGCCTAATCCTTGGGGATCGGATTAGGCAAACATCCACGACAACGGGATCAGGCACACTTACGCTAGATGGCACGGTCACTGGCTTTCAGTCATTTAGCGCGGTAGGAGAAGGAAACACCACCTATTACACGATTGCGCTGGATTCGCAATGGGAAGTAGGCATTGGGACGTATTCAGCGGGCACGTTGTCTCGCGATACGGTTCTTTCATCTAGCACCGGCAGCAAAATTGTATTTGCGGCTGGCGCAAAAGATGTGTTTGTGTCTTACCCCGCAGAAAAATCAGTAAATCAAGACGCAAATAACCGTGTTTTGATACCTTACACATCAGGCGTAACCAATGTCGGTTCTTTGAATGTAGGAAACGCAACAGGACACACTGATTCCGGCGTGATTGCTGGATTTACCGCCAGTGAGCCGCTTTATTTGTACACCAGCCTACAAAACACAAGCACAGCTAACACAAGCTATGCATCGTATGCGGTCAACGATGGCGGTCACACGGCATATGCTGAATTGGGCATAAATAACTCAACCTACAGCTATTCTGCTGCGGGTTATCCAAACAATGGATTTTCAACACCATTAGCAAGTTTTGTTGAATCGTATGGTGGCCCATTGGTTATGGGTAGTTGGGACAATCAAAAGATCAGTTTCATTACCAATGGTTCTGTCAATACAACAGACGCAATGACCATTAACACTAATGGATCAATTGCGTTTAATGGGCAAGTTGGAACTGCTGGTCAAGTTTTACAGAGCAACGCAACAAGTGCGCCAACTTGGGTAACTCTTGCTGGTACTGGAACAGTTACCAGTGTTGCGGCAACAGTACCAGCATTTTTGTCAGTTACTGGCTCACCTATTACGAGCAGTGGCACATTAGCAATTGGTCTGTCGGGTACGGCATTGCCTGTTCTTAACGGCGGTACAGGAGTAACCACTTCAACGGGAACAGGGAACAATGTTCTATCTACAAGCCCGACACTGGTGACTCCTATTTTGGGTACACCTACCAGCGGTACGTTGACTAACTGCACGTTCCCAACCCTTAATCAAAACACCACAGGAACGGCAGCCAATGTAACGGGCATAGTAGCAGTAGCTAATGGTGGTACAGGGACTGCTACCCCCAGCATCGTTGCAGGAACAAACGTCACGGTAAGCGGAACATGGCCTAATCAAACCATAAATTCAACTGCCAGCGGTACTGGCACAGTAACCAGCGTTGCAGCAACTGTTCCCGCATTTTTGTCAGTTACTGGCTCACCTATTACAACCACTGGCACGTTGGCAATTGGATTGTCGGGTACGGCACTGCCAGTAGCTAATGGCGGTACAGGACTTACAACCGGCACATCCGGCGGCGTGCTTTACTATTCAGCGGCAGGAACATTGGCTTCATCTGCGGCATTGGCAGCTAATGCTTTAGTCATTGGTGGAGGCGCTGGAGTTGCTCCAAGCACCACTACTACTGGTACAGGCGTTGTAACGGCTCTAGGGGTCAATACAGGCTCTGCTGGCGCTTTTGTTGTCAATGGTGGTGCTTTGGGAACACCAAGCAGCGGTACTTTAACAAGTGCAACAGGTCTACCAATTTCCACTGGCGTGTCGGGCCTTGGCACTGGGGTGGCTACTGCATTGGGCGTTGCAATTGGCTCCGCTGGTGCGCCAATCATTTTTAACGGAGCTTTGGGAACTCCGAGCAGCGGAACGGTCACCAACTTGACCGGCACAGCCTCCATCAACATCAACGGCACTGTGGGCGCTACAACTGCCTTTACGGGCGCGTTCACCACAGTCTCAACTACTGGTGTTATTACATCAACGGTGGTTACTGGAACTGCGCCGTTTACGGTTGCAAGCACTACGCAAGTTGCCAATCTAAATGCAGCTACTGCTGGTACAGCAGGTAACGTAACAGGAACCGTTGCTGTTGCAAATGGTGGAACAGGGTTGACATCAGGAACATCTGGTGGCGTTCCTTACTATTCGGCATCAGGGACATTGGCTTCATCTTCGGCTTTAGCAGCAAGTTCCATAGTAATTGGCGGTGGTGCTGGTGTTGCCCCTGCTACCACTACAACAGGCACAGGCGTGGTGACTGCCTTGGGCGTTAATACAGGCACTGCTGGAGCCTTTGTAGTCAATGGTGGCGTTTTGGGCACTCCATCAAGTGGAACGCTTACAAATGCAACAGGCTTGCCTTTAACTACAGGTGTGACGGGTAATCTTCCTGTTACCAATCTAAACTCAGGCACATCAGCATCAGCAACCACCTTTTGGCGCGGCGATGGTTCTTGGGCAACTCCTGCTGGCGGCGGTGGTTCGTCAGTTGGCGCAACTCTTTACCTTAACTCAACTCAAGGAGGCTTCTAATGGCAGCTGGAACCGCACCAATTTTTCCAAGTACCCCTTATGCAGTCAATGCATCCCTAGCGGCTGCAACGGCTTGCACAACCCGTGGGCCTACGGCTACAGCATCACTTGCTGGGGCTAACATTTTGGCTTTTGTGCCAACCAGCACCAATGGACTCCGCATTGATTTGATACAAGTCAAAGCATGTTCAACCTCAATGACAGCGGCAACTGCAGCAAATGTTGTGGGTATCTGGTTGTGGGATGGCACTACCGCATATTTGTATGATGAAATTTTGGTAACAGCAGTAACGCCCTCGGCCTCAACAGCTTCCTTTTTGGCTCAGAAAAGCTATACCACTTTGGTTCTTCCATCAACTTTTGCTTTGTATGCTTCAGTTGGTGTAACTACTACGGCTTCAACCACTGCATTAAGCGTACAAGCGTTTGGTGGGTCTTACTAAAATGACGTTTCCTAGGTCATTTCAAGTGGGGGGCGCGGGCCTACTCACGATTAGAAATATTACAGCAGCCTATACAGTTCAGCCATCTGATAACAACGGAATTATTAATTGCACCAGCGGTACGTTTACCGTTGGCATAACTGCTGCTGCAATACTTGGTGCTGGGTTTAATTTTCAAATAAATAATACCGGCACGGGAACTATTACGATTGACCCAGCAGGGACTGAAAAGCTAGACGCAAATACAACATGGCAGCTTTCACAAGGGCAAGGTCTTGGGATTCTTTGCGATGGAACAAATTTTCAAACCATTGCAATTCGCACAAGCGGTAAATCAGCAAATAGCGTTGCTTTAGGAAATAACAGTGGTGGTTCACCGTCAGTAGTTAGTACAAACGAAGGCTCAGTGGCATTGGGCGGCTCTTATGCAACAGGAACAGATTGTTTTGCTGCTGCTATGAACAATAATGGTTTATACGGGGCAACGGGAGCCAATGCTATTGCTATGGGTAATTCACCAACAGCGTCAGGAACATTTTCTACTGCTATAGGAGGTAGTGGTGGTATTGCATCTGGAACGCGGTCTGTTATATTGGGAGGACAAGATAGTCAAGCAACAAGCTCAGTTTCTTATGCTTTTGGGCAGCGTGCTTTAGCCGCTTATATCGGTAAATACGCATACGGAGTTATTATATCAGGTACGGCAGGAGATGCTCAAGGCGGGTATATGGTGTTGGGTGCAGCCACAACGGATGCAACCGCTACTAAATTAAATTCAGATGCTGGTACAGCAGGAGCAACTAATCAGGTCATACTTGCCAACAATCAAGCTATGGTAGTAACCGGAAGCATTCTTTGCCGTCAGAAAGTTGCGGATTCCGATAAAGCATCAGGATGGACTTTTTCGGCGGTAATTCGTCGAGGCGCAAATGCTGGTACAACTGCACTTGTTGCCGCTGTTACCCCTGTTTTAGTAGCCCAAGATGTGTCTCTTGCTACCACGGCAGTATCAGTAACAGCAGATACTACAAACGGTGGTTTATCTATCACCGTAACAGGAATTGCAGCCACCAATCTTCGTTGGATTGCAACTGTTAATTCTTCAGAAATGGTTTACGCATAAGGGAAACAAAATGGCTATTCAACTAAACCTCTCCACTTCCCAATATGGCGTTCCATTTGCGGGTGCTTACTTTCGCATTATCTCGGCATCCGTGAGCCGTACCCGTATTGCAGATTCCCGCCACGGCGTGACAATTGATGTTGCTGGTTATGCTACGCAACCTAGTGATGAGGACACACGGGATGTAGATTTTCGCCGTTACCATTGCCCATTGGCAGAAATAGAGGCTAAAGCTGGCGATACTTTTTTGGCTAAGTGCTACGCATGGGTGATGGCTCAAGATGACATGAATGGCGCACAAGCAGTCTGACGTACCATAAATGGTAAACGACTAATCATGTTTGGCTTTTCAGCCTTTGCCGCACTTCCGTTTAATACAATTTATGGAACTACGCCGCCTGTACCCGTAGAAATTCCATTAGGCGGGCATTTTGGCTTCGATGAAAAGAAACGCGATCAACAATGGGACGCTGATAGGCGGGCAGAAAAACAGCGTAAGGTAAAACTGCGCGAAGCTTTGTTTGGCTTGCCGCCCGCCGAACGCGAGGAAATAACTAGCGCACCAATTCAAGCCATTGAGATTGCCGCCCGTGATCCTATCGACTATGCCGCCATGATGGAAAAAGTAAGGCAGCTTGAATTTCGGATAAGATTGCGGCGTGATGACGAAGAAATCGCACAACTACTGGAAATGCTATGAAAGAAACATGGGTTTTTCCGAGTGACGGCTCTGAGCCGTATGAAAAAAGCAAAGGGTCGCCCGCAGACCGCATGATGGTTTTTGGCGACATTGAGCCTTTTCGGTCGCCTGATGGTCAGATGATTATGGGCCGCGCACAATGGCGCGAACACTTAAAGGCAACCGATACCATTGAGATGGGCCACTCGGATGTCAAATACGCCCAAGCGCAATGGCAAAAGAAAAAAGAAGCACATACCGCCCGTTTGCGTGGACAAGTGGCACGGGTGCAAGAATTTGACCGCCCAGGCGCACCCATTGCGCCGACTCAGCGCAGCAATTTGAACGTAGAGATGGCAAATCGACTGCACAACCGACCGCCGCCCGAGCGCAAGGAAATGATCAAAATGACCCTCGACCAAATGAAAAGGATGAAATGATGGAAAACGAAGTTGTCGCACCCGACACAACCGATTTAGTTTCAACACCCGAAGCGCCTGCGGCATCTACGCCGCCAGCCGAGCCGCCAAGCCGTGCTGACACGATCCGCGAGGCATTGGCAAAAACATCATCTGACCCTGCAAATCAAAGCAAACCAAGCCAACCCCGTGAAAAAGGCAAATTTGCGCCCAAATTTCCGACTAACGAATCCCAAGCACCGAATACGCCCGAAAAACCTCGGGTGGATATGCCCAAATCCCTGCGGCTTGAACTGAAAGACCATTGGGAAAAAGCCCCACAGGAACTTCAGCAAGCCTTTGCACAACGCGATGCCGACTACGAAAAGGGCATCAGCCAGTACAAAACACGGGATGCCGAGGCACGGGCCATTACCGAGCAATTTGCCCCGTATGAGTGGATTTTGCGGAACGAAAACACCACTCCGGCGCAGGCTATTGCGCCCCTTTTGCAGACTGCGGCTTTGCTGCGGACGGGCACACCGGCACAAAAGAGCCAGGCCGTGGCCCACATGATTCAGCAGTTTCAGATTCCGATTGACCAAGTTTCCGCCCATTTGGGTGGGACTGCACCGGTTCAGCAAGATTCGCATTACAATGATCTCGCGCAACAAGTACAGCAACTGACGCAACACATAACGCAGCAGCAGTACCAAGCGCAGAAATCGAACGAAAACAGGGCACTCTCTGTTATCCAGCAGTTTGCGAGCGACCCCGCAAATTTGCACTTTGAGGCAGTCTCCGACCGGATGTTGCAGCTTCTCCAAGCGCCACAGGTTTTGGGTGACACAAGTCAGATGTCCGAACGCGAGAAATTGCAATTGGCATATGACACGGCAGTTAGGCTTGATCCGCAATTAGCGCAAAGTTTGTATGCTCAACAGCAGCAAGCAACGCAAGCGCAAGCCCAAGTGCAGAGAGCAAGAACAGCGGCGGTAAGTGTGCGCGGCGCACCTGGTGGCAGCGCAAACCCCGTCATCAATCAAACCGACCGGCGGGCCGTGATAGCCAATGCGCTACGGTCTTTCGGTTAAATAGGAGTTAGTCATGGCATTTGCAAATGCAAACTACTCAGACGTTTTGGCAACGACCATTGAATCGCGTTCCGGCACAGTCGCCGATAACGTGACCAAAAACAATGCTTTGCTGACCCGTTTGCGTGAAAAAGGACGGTACAAGCCGTTCACCGGCGGTTCGACCATTCTGCAAGAATTGTCGTTCCAAGCAAACAGTACCGCAATGTACTACTCAGGCGCTGAAGTCTTGGACATTAGCCCTGCGGACGTTATCAGCGCGGCTCAGTTCCCCATCAAGCAGGCCGCAGTCGCTGTGACCATCAATGGCTTGGAAATGCTCCAAAACAGTGGCGAAGAACAGATCATCGATTTGTTTGACGCACGTTTGGACGTTGCCGAGGCATCGATTGAGAACTTGATCTCGACTGGTATCTATTCGGACGGCACAGCCAACAACGGCAAGCAGATCACCGGTCTGCAAGCTATGGTGGTCGCTAATCCGGCAACCGGCGTGGTTGGCGGTATTGATCGCAGCACATGGTCTTTTTGGCGCAATCAGACGTTTGACTTTTCAAACGACCTCGGCGTGTCCGCATCGTCTTCCAACATTCAGACCGGTTTTAACCGCCTGTATGCTAAGACCTCGCGCGGTAGCGATGTGGTTGACTTGATTTTGTTGGACAACAACCTGTGGGGATTCTTTATGTCTTCCCTGCAAAACATCCAGCGTTTCCCTGGCTCTAGCAAGATGGCTGAACTCGGCTTTGTTGCAAGCAAGTACATGAACGCTGATGTGGTGTTGGACGGTGGTATTGGTGGCAATATCCCCACCTCGACTGGCTATTTCTTGAATAGCAAGTACATTTTCTTCCGACCACACACCAACCGCAATTTCGTCCCAATCGGCGATGAGCGCATGAGTACCAACCAGGACGCAATCGTGCGCCTGATTGGATGGGCTGGCAATATGACTGCCTCGGGACTTCAGTTCCAAGGCGTTATGACTGAATAAGGAGAATCATCATGGCTGATTACGTCACCGATGGAAAAATTGGTATTGACTTAACCGCAACCTATGCGTCTACGTCTGCCGGTTCCACTACCCTGTTCCCCGTTACCCCTGGTAGTCGGGTCAGTACTAGCAATAACGGCGTGTACATTTTTGCCCGCGCCGAATCCGACATCTCTCAGTTTGATGCGGTGATCATGTCCACATTTGCTGATTCGGCGAGTTTGACTCCCGTGATGCGTGCTGTGCCCGTGACCACCACAAATGCTGCTGCGTTGGGTTATCCAATGGTTGGCTTTGCACAAACCGCAATTGCCTCTAGCTACTACGGCTGGATCGGCATTAACGGTATGTTGCGCGTTAACTTGTTGATTGCTTGCAACCCCAAAGTGCCGTTGTACACCACAGCTACCGCTGGTAAATTGGACGATACAACCGTGTCTTCCGGTTACATCCAAGGTATCGTGGCTAACACTTCGGCAACCTCGGCATCTGCACCATATTGCATGGTCAACAATGCTGGCTTACTGACATCTAACCCTGTCTAAAGCAAACTGATGCCCCGCCAAAGAAGCGGGGTGTCTTTTTGATGAGTTTTTTACCTCTCAAAGTTAACGGTCAATGTGTCGCGGATGACGAGACGTTATTCGCGCACATGGATGCGGCAATTGCTAGAGGCTTTGCACAAGTCAAGCAAGCTGAATCGGCAAAGACCGGCTCGATCTTGCTGGTAGCAAGCGCCCCAAGCGTTAGAGGGCAAATAGAACTCATCAAAAAGATGCAAGCCGCCGGTGCGCCGGTTGTTGCCATCAAGGGCGCACACGATTGGTTAATTGACAACGGCGTGATTCCTGATTACGCCCTAGCAATCGACCCACAAGAGCATCGGATCGCGTTCTACAAGCCCCACAAGGCCGTGAAGTACATGATTGCCTCACAATGCCATCCGGCGATGTTTGACAACCTTGCAGGCTGCGATGTCACCCTTTGGCATCCATACCTTACCAAAGGCCAAAACCGCCCCAAAAACTCTATGCTGATTGGCGGCGGTACAACTTCCGGCCTGCGGGCCATGTCGTTGTTTTATGTTCTTGGCTGGCGAAAATTTGAACTGTTTGGCTACGATTCCTGCAACGATGGCGAAATGCTGCGGGTCAATGGTGATGGACTAAAAGACGGCGACAGCTTGATTGAAGTCAGAATCGAACTTGATGGCGAGACTTTCTACTGCAACACGGCAATGGCGTTGCAGGCCGAGCATTTCCAAACCTACTACGATTACCTACCGGATGCGGTATTCAATGGTCACGGGCATGGGCTAATCCAAGCCATCATCCGCAAAAGGGCAGAAAACATGATGGAACTAGGCGGCATCATCAATACCCAAGCACAGCAAAATGATCGGGTTTCGTTCATTCATTTTGGTGATGTTTGGTCGGCAAGCTGGCGTTACCGCGCAAAGATACCGGCAGGCACATGGGCAAGCCTTAACGACTTGACCGCAGGCACATTGGTGTTTGCCAAGCCCCAAGCGCATGAATTGATGGAAATGGCGCGGGCCAAGGCGCGTGGCGCCCGGGTAATCGTGGATTTTTGCGATGACCATTTTGATTGGACGCACTATGCCGAGGCGCTGCGGATTGCTGATGTGGTGACTTGCCCAACCCAAGAAATGGCAAAGCGCATCAAAGCATTAGGCAAAGATGCCGCGGTCATTCCTGACCCATTTGAGTACGATGAGATGCCGCCGCATTGCAACGGCGTGAATCTGCTGTGGTATGGGCACGCCGTCAACAAGCAAAGCCTCCAGCGCATCTTGCCGGACATTGAGCGTTATCCGCTGCGGGTGGTGTCCAACTTTGGCGGGGCAATCCCTTGGTCGCATGAAACCATGTTGGAAGAATTTGCCCGCGCTGACATTGTGGTGATCCCCGCCACCGATACCTACAAAAGCCCAAATCGGGCAATTGAGGCGACCCGTCAAGGGTGTTTTGTAGTCGCAGAGCTGCATCCAGCATTGGAGGGTTTCCCTGGCATTTGGATTGGCAACATCAAAGAGGGCATCGAATGGACAACACAGAAGAACGTATCAAGCAATATCTTGGCGGCGCAACAATTCGTGATGGAAAAATACTCGCCGCAAATAGTGATCGATGCATGGAAGACGATTACGAAACGGCCTACAACCTCGGATGCGGAAAAAAGCATTGGAACGGCTGGGTAAACGTAGACCTCTATTCCGAAACATCGGACATCAAATGCGACTTGCGTAAGCTGGAACTTGCCAGCAACTCAGCCGATGCGGTCGCCGCAATTCATGTTTTGGAGCATTTTTACGAATGGGAAGTACACGCCCTGTTGTCTGAATGGATGCGTGTTCTCAAGCCAGGCGGCAAAATGATTCTTGAATTGCCTTGCATGGACAAAGTGTTTGCCTACATCCACAATTGCGTGGTGCATAAAGAGCCTTTGCAACCGTTTATGGTTACCTATGCTTTATGGGGCGACCCCAAGCACAAAGACCCTGCTATGTGCCATCGGTGGGGTTGGTTTCAAAACCCGTTGCGCGATATGCTGCAATCGGTGGGCATGGAACGCATCGAATTCTTTGATCCGCGCTATCATTTCCCGTTCCGAGACATGAGGATTGAATGCTACAAGGTGTCCTAAGTAACGCCGAGCGCCATGCTCAAATGTCGCAAGCGCATGGGCAAATGCTCAAAAAAAAGCCCAAATTTAATGACAAATGGGCATCCATTGTCTGCTATGGCCCAAGCCTTGCCGACACTTGGCGACTCATAAAGCGGCCCATTGTTACGGTATCAGGGGCGCACGACTACCTTGTCAAACGGGGCATCGTGCCGGATTTCCATGTGGACTGCGACCCTCGGGAACATAAAGCACGGATGCTGCAAAACCCGCAGGCAAAGACCATCTACCTGATGGCAACCGTGTGCCACCCAAAATATTGGGAAGTGCTGAAGGGCCGCCAGGTGCGGCTTTGGCATTTGATTAACGGCGATGATCTAGAAACCGTGGCATGGGTGATGCAAAACCACCCCGAGGGCGCAAACAGCATGATTGGCGGCGGCAGTTCAGTCGGTCAGCGGGCGATGAACGTCATGGCGGCGCTTGGCTATCGGCGGTTTAACATCCACGGCATGGATTGCTCATTTACGACTGACCGGCACGCTGGGGCACATTTGGGCAAAGAACAAGCTAAAATTATGGTGAAAGCTGGAAACCGAGTATTTCAGACCACTAGGCAGATGCTACAGGCAGCGATTGAGATGGAACAATTCATCACAACTCAGGATGCGGAGATCGCATTTTTCGGTGACGGGCTTATGCAAGAAACGGCACTTCAACTAAAGGAAATGGCATGAAGAACGAAACGGCTGGATGGACAAACGAAAGTTTCATGGAAGACAACCGAGGCAAGATGGCGGTGTTTTTCCATGCTGTACAGATTAAGAACAATTACAAGTCAGAACTCGAAAAACGCCCCATTTTTGAGGAAAAAATCTACTTGAAAAAGCTGGTTCCAGGCGATTCCACACTGGTGGTTGACCGCCCAATGCGCGAAAGCGACATGGAAGAATTCCCAATTGAGTGGGCACGGTTTGAGCAAAAGAAAGAGCAAAAATCCGATGGCACACCAATTGAGGCATGGGCAGCAATCAGCGACACGCAAAAGGCCGAATTTAGGGCACTCAACATTTTCACAATTGACCAGTTTGCCAAGCTGCCGGACTCCGCAGGCAACAAGATTATGGGGTTCAACGAACTCCGAGGCAAGGCGCAAGCATTCATTAATGCAGCGCAAGATAGCCAAATGATGGACAAAATCCGCGCCGAAACAGATGAAAAATTGAAGACTCAAGAGGCTGAAATGGCTGAACTTCGTGCGATGATTGCGGAATTGAAAACCAAGAAGGCTGGCAGACCTCGCAAAGAAGAAGTGGTGGAATAAATGGCATACACATTACTGCAACTGGTTGACCAAGTTTCGGGCGAACTGGGCTTGTCCCAACCAGCGGCAGTAATTGGTTCCACCAACAACCAAACCGTCCAATTGCTGGCTTTGTCTCAGCGGCTGGGCAAAGACTTGGTGCGCGAATACGAATGGCAACGGCTGGTCAAGGCTTATGTCCTGCAAACAACCGCCGGAATCAGCACCACCGGCACAATCACGGCAGGGTCAAAGGTCATCACTAGCATGGGAACGACCACAGGCTTAGAGGCCGGAAATGTGGTCACCGGCACAGGCCAAGCGCCATACGCTGAGATTTTGAGTGTTGATTCAGCGACTCAAGTCACGCTGAACACGCCTGTGGCAACTTCAACAGCAGCGGTGTCCATGACGTTTGCCAAACAAGACTATGTGATGCCAACCGACTTTGACCGCATGATTTCGGATACAAATTGGGATCGCACAAACCATTGGCGCAATCTTGGAACAAAAACCAGCCAAGAATGGCAATGGTTGCAAGGCGGCATCATCTCTGTTGGCCCAAGGGAACGCTATCGTATATACAACAACCGCTTGCGAATTTTCCAAGCCCTGACAAGCATCTACACTTTTGCGTTTGAGTACGTTAGCAATTATTGGGTGATGTCTAGCGGCGCAACCGCAGGCGACAAAAGCGCATTTACCCTTGACACCGATACAACAATTTTCCCTGATGACCTTATGCTGGCGGGTTTGAAATTCTATTTTCTTAAAGCTAAAAAGCTAGATTATTCTGTGGAATTGGGAGAATTTATGCGGGCGTTAAGCTACACCAAAGCGCAAGATGTGCCTGTTCCCGCGCAATCCCTTGCCCCAATTGGCATGAATCCGCTGGTTGGCCCTTGGAGTGTTCAAGACGGGAATTGGCCCGCACAATAGGAGATTGTATGAAACTAGATGGACTTTATGCCAACATCCAGGCAAAGAAGGCAAGGATAGCCGCAGGGTCAGGCGAGAAGATGCGTAAGCCTGGCACAGAAGGCGCACCTACCGCCAAGGCTTTCAAAGAAGCCGCTAAGACTGCAAAGCCTGAGAAAAAGAAATGACAGCAGCTTGGCAACGCAAAGAAGGCAAGAATCCCGAAGGCGGCTTGAACGCCAAGGGTAGAGCCTCGGCAAAAGCAGAAGGCATGGATTTGAAGCCGCCTGTTAAATCAGGCGACAACCCGCGCAGGGCATCATTTTTGGCGCGGATGGGCAATATGCCTGGCCCAATGGAAAAGAACGGTGAGCCAACCCGATTGGCTTTGTCATTGAAGGCATGGGGAGCCAGTTCAAAAGAAGATGCAAGGGCCAAATCTAAGGCCATATCACAAAGAAACAAAAACTAATGCTTGCATCATTTGGCAGAGCGCCATCAACCCAACGCAGTCAAACGGTATCTGTAGCCGCGCCTATTGGCGGCTGGAATGCCCGTGACGCATTGGGCGCAATGGATCCGCTAGATGCGGTAACTCTGACAAACTTTTGGCCTGGCACAAACTCAGTCATCTTGCGAAACGGCTATACCAAATTTGCCACCGGCATCACAGGAACGGTACAGACCATTTTTGCTTACAGTTCCGGAACAGCAAACAAAATGTTTGCGGCGGCAATTGATTCGATCTACAACATCACGGCAGGCGGCACGGTGGGCGCTGCGGATGTCACCGGCCTATCCAATGCCAAATTTCAGTACATAAACATGACCACCACCGGCGGGTCATATTTGATGTGCGTCAATGGCGCGGATAAGCTGCGGACTTATGACGGTTCGGCTTGGCATAAGGACGGCGATGGGTCGCCTTACAACATCACCGGCGTAGATACCGCCAATTGCGTAAACATTACGCTATTCAAGAATCGCGTGTGGTTGGTGGAAAACGGGTCGCTAAAAGCATGGTATTTGCCAATTAATAGCATTGGCGGCGCGGCGCAATCGCTAGACATGACCAGCCTTGTCCAATTGGGCGGCTACATCATGGCGGGCATGACTTGGACGTTAGATGCTGGTTACGGCATTGATGATTACCTTGCGTTTATAACCAGCAATGGCGAAGTAGTGGTTTGGCGATTGACCGATCCAACAACGCCAAGCGGCATTTCTATGACCGGTCTTTGGCGGGTTGGCGCACCTATTGGGCGGCGATGCTGGCTCAAGTACGGTGGCGATTTGTTAATCATTACGCAAGATGGCGTGATGCCCATGGCCGGCGCTTTGCAATCGTCCCGTCTTGACCCTCGGGTGTCAATTACCAACAAAATTCAATTTGCGGTCAGCCAAGCGGTTAGTTCTTATGGGCAAAACTTTGGGTGGAGTTTGCTTTACTACTCCAAGGAAAACCAACTGATTATGAATGTCCCTGTTGCAACGGGGCAAGAGCAGCAATATGTGATGAACACCATCACCAAAAGCTGGTGCAACTTTACCGGTTGGAGCGCCAATTGTTGGGAAATTTATCAAGATGACCCTTATTTTGGCGGCAATGGCTATGTTGGAAAAGCGTGGAATGGCACAACTGATTACACATCCAACATCAATGGTTTTGCCTTGCAAAGTTTTCAAAATTATGGGTCGGCAACTCAAAAGCAATGCAAGATGATTCGTTATCACTTGTTAAGCAACGGCACACCATCGATTTTTGGCAATGTAAACGTTGATTACAACCTTGATGACCAAAGCGCGCAATTAAGTTTTTCTGTTCCGCAATATGGCGTTTGGGATAGCGGCTTATGGGATGCTGCCTATTGGGGCGGCGGTCTTGCCCCAACCGCTGATTGGCAAGGCACAACCGGCATTGGATATTCTTTTGCTCCCACGTTGAACACAGCAACACAAGGGATACAATTGCAATGGGTCGCAACCGACTTGGTGTTTGAGGCTGGTGGTGTCCTTTGAGATCATTTCAGACCATTCAGCAGGACATTGGACTGCAAAAAAGGTCGATGGTGGCTACTTTCAAGAGCGCAGCCGGTCTATCGGGTTGAAGAAAGACGGCGATTTTGTCGCCGGTGTCATCTACGAAAACTGGCATGGCAAGTCAATCACTTGCCACATTGCGGTGACCGGCAGAATGACTCCGGCCTACTTAGCAGCCATCTTTGACTACCCGTTCAATGTTTGTAATGTCGGCAAAATCATTGTGCCGGTTAGCAGCGCAAACATCACAAGCATCAAATTTGTTGAAAAAATGGGCTTTCAAGAGGAAGCGCGGATCAAGGATGCGATGGCAGACGGGGACATGGTAATCCTCACAATGCCAAAGGAACGATGCAAATATTTGGAGAATCGATATGGGAAAAAGTGCTCCAGTAGCGCCAGCAGCACCTGATTACAAACAGGCCGCTGTAGATCAAGGCGCTGCAAACGTTGAAACGGCGCGTGTTCAGTCTAAACTGAGCAATCCCAACATTTACACTCCCTATGGGACGCAATTGGTGTCCTATAACGGCGACACTCCAACCATCACCCAATCGTTAACTCCGGCGGCTCAAAAAACGCTGACTGAGCAACAAAACGTCCAATCCCAACTTGCCCAACTTGGCAGCAAAGGCACTCAGCTTGCAGGCAATGTTCTTGATAAACCTTTTGCTTTTGGTGGCCCTGCTGTTCAAACATCTTTTAATCAAGGTGGCCCATTGCAAAGTGCCCCATCAGCGGGGCAATATGGGTTGGCGCAAGGCGGTGTGAATGCTCCAAATTTGACATCATCTTTGGATTTAAGTGGCGTGGCAAAAATGCCTGTAAACGCTGGAATGACGGGTCAGCAGGCTATCATGTCTCGTTTAGAGCCGTCTTTGCAAAAAAACAGAGTAAGCACCGAAACGCAATTGATTAACCAAGGTTTGCGCCCTGGAACTGAAGCCTACGACAATGCCATTCAAATTTTAGGTCAACAAGAAAACGATGCGCGGCAACAAGCTGCATTGCAAGGCATTAATTTAGATATGTCTGCCAACCAACAAGGTTATGGTCAGGCTTTGCAAAATGCTGGATTTGGCAATCAAGCGCAATTGGCGGGATTTGGGGCAAACTTACAAAACCAACAAGCTGGAAATCAAGCTATTGGTCAAAATTATGCTCAAGGAATGTCATCTGCACAAAGCCAAAATGCAATAGAAGCACAAAGATATAACCAAGCCTTGCAAGGCGCACAGTTTGGCAACACCGCACAGCAGCAAGCACTTGCACAAGCCATCCAGGGCCGTCAAATGCCGCTAAATGAAATTAGCGCATTGATGTCCGGCAGTCAAATTCAGAATCCGCAATTTCAGGCTTACTCAGGCTCAAACATAGCGCCCGCGCAAATTTTTGGGGCTACGCAAGCACAAGCCCAAAATGCTCAAAACACTTACAACCAGCAAGTGGCAACGCAAAACGCAAATACCGCAGGGCTTTTTGGCTTGGGCGGCGCGGCGCTCAAATATGCATTTTTGTAAGGAAATGTAAATGGCAACAGTCAGTTTAATTGATCCTTACTCGCAACAAGCGGAAGAAATTGCGCGGCGACAACGCATGGCGCAAGCATTGCAAGAATCAGGATCACAAGTTTTGCAAATGCCAACAACGCCAGGCGTAGCAATCAGCCCGCTTGCTGGTTTGGCAAAAGTTTTGGAATCGGGACTTGGCGCATATCAAGAGAAAAAAGCGCGGCAAGATTACGCCAAGCTGCAAAACGAATACCGCACAAATTACGACAAGCAATTTGGCGATTTGGCACGGGCAATTTCTGCACCGGCACAAGAAGCGTTTGCCGGACAAGAAGCTGTGCCAGGCCAAGAAGCCATTCCAGCCAAACCAGCGGTAATGGCTCCTCAAATTGAAAAAAGTTTTGGCGGTTATGGAATGCCGCGAGAAGTTGGGCAATACGAAGTTTCTCCCGCTGTGGCAGGCAAAGAAGCCGTGCCAGGCCAAGCCGCAATTCCTGCACGTCCCGCCGTGCCTGCTGGCTACATCAGTCCTGAGACGCTACAAGGAATTGACATTCCCGAAGTTAAGCAATTGGCAATGGCAAAATACTTGGCACAATTTGAGCCAAAAGATGTAAAACTTAGCACTGGAGACGTTTTATATCGCCAATTAGGAACAAATGGACAACTCACGCCGGTGGCAACAGCGGCTCCAACTCCACAGCGTCCAATTGCTCTTAGCCCAGGTCAAGAATTGCGTGGGCCAACCGGCAATTTGTTGGCTACAGCAGCCGCAAAAACTGAATCAACGGCGCTTAGTAATTTGGGTAAATTGCAAGCAGAACGTGCTGCAATAGCGGCAAAAAATTCAAATGATCCAAGCCTTACAACATACGATGCCGCGATTGCAAATGAAGTGCGAAATGTTGCCGCTGAAAGATTGGCATGGGAACAAAAAAATCAAGGTTATAAACAAGTCACCGTAAAAAATAAGGATGGTAGCGAATCTTTGATGAAAATGGACAATGAAGGTCGCGTAACGCCATTGATTGATATGGCTGGTGAAGCTGTAGTAAGCGCAGCGCCATCTAAGAAAGTTCGCGTAGAAGTTACAAACGCAGATGGATCAACAAAAATGGTATTAATGGATGAATCTGATCCAAAATTTGTAGAAGGTTTTGCGACAAAAGGGCCGGAATATGCAAGCATTACAACAGTAAATGCACAAGGTGAAACTGTTGTGCGGCAAGTTAAAAAAGACGATCCAATTCTTGCAACAGGCTATGTTAAGCCATTGGATGGCTTTTTGGGTCAATTGCAACAAGCTGGCGTGCCAATGGGTACGATACGAAGCGACCCCAAAATCAGGGATTTGGTTGATCGTTATTTTGTTAAAACTGCTGGCGGCGTGGCTCCCGAAGAGGCGGCAGGCTTTGAATTGAGAAAAGCTGAAGTGGTTGCTAGGTTGGGCGAACTTGGTATAGCTATTCCCGCCAACATAAAAGGATTGAGCCTATCAGCAACGCAAGGCGTACTTGGCGGCACACAATCAACAAGCGCGGCAGCACCAACGCCAGCAATTGCAAAAGCCCCACCAAAAATTAACGATGTTGTAGTCAATGGCGATAAAAAATTCAGATTTAAAGGTGGTGATCCCAATCAACAATCTAATTGGGTGGAGGTGAAATAATGGCTTTACCTTGGGAAGAAAATTACCAAACAGAAGCAACGCCAGCGCCTAAACCGCGCCCCGTTCAGCCGGTTGTGATGTCGCCGCCTGCCGCTGCGGTTGCGCCTGATCCATTGGTTGCCGCCATGCAAACAAGAAACGCTACTGCGGCAACAGCGCCCGCTGTTGCGCCCGCTGCTGCTGCAATGCCTGCTTTACCGCCACCGCCAAAACAAGAAGTCAATGAAGCACCAGTAAATTACAAACGCCGTTTATCTGAGTATTACCAGCGTATTGATCAAATGAAAATTGATGCCGTTAAAGAAGCAGAAAAAACAGCACGAGAAGCGGCAGCGCCTGCTAAAAAACGTGATTTAACTTCCGGCGAAGTAGAAAAAATAACTGGATTGGATAATTCATTGGGCACTCAAATGCGCCTTATGGAAACCTTTAAGCCCGAGTATGCTGGCTACGGGATCAAATTTGCTGGTGACATTGCCAACACAATTGGCAGCACTTTTGGCGGTGATAAGCAATCGCAAGCTGAATGGTGGGCTGCACATGAAGCCAATGACAATGTGGCCCGTAATGCATTGTTTGGGGCATCATTGACCGCCGGAGAAAAAGCAGCTTGGGACAAAACATCAATAAGCCCTGGAATGAATCCATCAATGGTTGAAAACCGCATGAGAGAACGTGCGGCATTGATTGATGCCAAACGCAAAACAAGCATTGAAAATCTTGGAAAAGCAAATTACAACGTAGAAAATTTCCAAACCGCACCGACTAATTTTGCGCCCGCTACTGTTGCTGCGCCGCCTGCATCTATGTTAAAAGAAGGCCATATCACGACATTTGCCAATGGACAACAATGGTCAATGCGAAACGGCAAAGCAGAAAGGGTTAAGTAATGGCTGAACCTTGGCAAGTTGTATCTGTAGCGCCTGCACCACCGCCGGAGTGGAATGTCGCGTCTGTTGAGCCAATCCCATTTAGCACCATGAAGATGCTAGGCAATGCGCCTGGCAGCTTTTACAAAAACACAATTGGCGGGTTAGTGGAAGCCTTATCTAGCCCCGTACAGACCGCAAAAGGCATTGCTGATGTTGCCGCTGGTGGGTTTTACAACGCTATGCCAGCCGCTGTTCAACGTGGCATCAACGCCATTGAAGTCAACCCCGAAGCACAACAACGTGCTATTCAAACCGCCAATGTAGCTGGTCAAGAATTTGTCAAGCCTTACAGTTCAATGGAAGGGTTTAAGCAAACTTTACAAGAAGACCCATTCCGCATTTTGAGCGATGTCTCAATGCTTGCTGGTGGTGCTGGCACAGGCTTGAAAGCCGCCAACATTGGTGCAAAAACAGCGCAGGCTGGCAATGTGTTGTCTGCGGCATCGAATGTTCTCAATCCGGTCACCCAAGCCATTGCCGCCACCAAAGCTGTTGGCAAAGGCGCTGAAACAATTGGCAAAGGCTATTTAGCTGCAAAGTCAGGTGTTGGCATGGAGCCAATCAATCAAGCCATTAAAGCGGGCAAAGAAGGCAATCAAACCTTTTTGGAAAATATGCGGGACAAAGTGCCGTCTTTGCAAGTCTTGGACGATGCCAAATCAAACTTGGCTCAGATGAATGCCGACAAGATGAAGGAATATCGGTCGGGTATGGTCAACATCAAAAACGACAAGACTGTTCTTGATTTCACCGGCATTGACAATGCACTAAAAAATGCAGAAAGCATGGCGTATTACAAGGGCAAGATCAAAGATCAGACCGCCGCCAATGTTTTAGAAGACATGAGAAAAAAAGTGGATGATTGGAAAAATTCCAATCCCGCTGATTACCACACGCCCGAAGGAATGGATGCCCTAAAGCAAACACTTTATGAATCTTTTGGAAAATTAGGGCCGGAAGAAAAAACCGCTTTTAGTGCTGGCAAACAAGTTTACGATGCGGTCAAATCTGAGATTGGCAAACAAGCGCCAACTTATGCCGAAGTGATGAAGGGCTATAGCGAATCGTCTGATTTAATCAACGAAATTGAGCGCACATTGTCATTGGGCAATAAAGCATCTGCCGATACCGCAATGCGTAAGCTGCAATCATTGATGCGAAACAACGTCAACACCAACTATGGGCAAAGGCTCAGTTTGGCGCAAGAATTGTCAAATGCAGGCGGCAAAGACTTGATGCCAGCATTGGCAGGCCAAGCCATGAATAGCCTAACACCTCGCGGATTGCAAGGTGCATCCAATGTTCCCACGGCTTATTTGGCTTATGGCGCTGGTGGCCCAGCTTTGGCGGCTGCTGATGTTTTGTCATCTAGTCCTAGGGTTGTTGGCGAAACTGCCTATAAATATGGTCAGATGGCGGGAGCCTTAAATAAGGGCGCAGAAGCGGTGTCCAGCCGTGTTCCAATGACCGCGCAGCAAGCTAAGATGGCGGCTCTGTTAGCAGGGCAAACGGGCAACCAACAAAGCGGACTTGATGAATGGCTGCGCCTAAATCAAGAAGCATTAGCACAGCAACAAAGGTGAAACCATGAGTTACAACGGCAGCGGCACATTCCAAATCAACACTACGGGTCAGCCCGTGGTGACCGGCACGGTCATCAGCAGTTCCGCATTCAATGCGTTGACCGCAGACCTAGCCACCGGCCTGTCCACAGCAATTACAAAAGACGGGCAGACGGCGACCACCGTGCGAATCCCGTTTGCACAAGGCATCAATTCAAGCCTTACCACAGACACCAGCAGCGGCTCTACAGGATCAATTTACACCGCTGGCGGCATAGGTATCACCAAGGGCTTGTTTGTTGGCGGCACGGCTACAATCAGCCAACTGACTTCTGCGGCAGCTACTGCGCTCACATTGCAAAGCGCAGGAACCACAGCAGTCACCGTAGATACAAGCCAAAACGTGGGGATTGGTACTACTTCGCCAGCGTCTAAATTGCAAGTCTCTAGTTCGGCGTCTGACACCAGACTTTTGGCGACAAAAACTGATACTTCAGTTACAGCACAAATGGGGTCAGAAACAAGCACAGCGTATGTTGGTAGCTATACAAACCACCCACTTGTTATTCGTACAAATGACACGGAAAGGGCGCGTGTTGATACCAGCGGAAACCTACTTATAGGTTGTACTTCAACCCCGACGACTA
>Ga0209499_1000385_pt1 | contig 32824 bp, 28 predicted proteins | sample C_130208_EF_Meta_FD_187306 | JGI IMG/M metagenome (GOLD analysis project Ga0209499, IMG submission 187306) | Freshwater microbial communities from Lake Croche, Canada to study carbon cycling - C_130208_EF_MetaG (SPAdes) (version 2) | ecosystem: Environmental > Aquatic > Freshwater > Lake... | reverse complement strand
TTTTTCGCCGGCAAGAATAAAATATTTCATCTATTATTCTCCGTAGTATTCTACTGAGTTTTTATTAGTTTCAATCAAATGAATTTTATGAAGACATGCATGGGTGGTAGTTCCTTCAGAAATTTTGGGTGCTAATATTTTCCAAAATTCCATGACTAAAACTTCACAACTCGCTAATTTATTAGCCATAAAATCGACGTCTAAATTTAGATTTTTATGATCTACTTTATCTATAATTTCCACCTTAATTAAATCACCTAATTTTTTAAGGTCGTATACAAATCCTGTTTCCGGATTTGGTTCCCCTTTTACGGTTACAATAAGTTCAAAATTATGCCCATGCCAGTTATTGTTAGCACAGGGCCCAAATACTTCTAGATTTTTTTCCTCAGTCCAGTTTGGATTGAAAAGCCGGTGTGCGGCGTTGAAATGTTCCTTTCGGATTACGTATACCATTTGTTTTCAGTTTGTTTAAAGGACCTCTGGGAAAACAATAGCAGAATGTCCAAATATTTTACAAAGGTAAGAAACCTAATGAAGTTATTGTGTAAATTTGAAAATTAATCCCCTTTATATGATCATCGTAACTGGTGCAGCTGGTTTTATCGGAAGTTGTTTAATTGCAAAATTGAATGAATTGAATTTTAATTACATCATCGCTGTAGATGACTTTTCTAATGAAGAGAAAAATAAAAATTTAATTGGTAAAAAAATAAAAGAGCGAGTGGAAAGAACCCATTTTTTCCAATGGCTTGAACAGAATAATAGGGAAGTGGAGTTTCTATTTCACATCGGAGCAAGAACAGATACAACAGAATTTAACAAAGAAATTTTCGATACCTTAAACGTCAATTATTCGAAACAAGTATGGCAAGCCTGTGTGAAATATCAAATCCCTTTAGTCTACGCATCATCTGCAGCTACGTATGGTTTAGGTGAATTAGGATATGATGATAATGAAAGTGAAATTCATTTATTGAAGCCTTTGAATCCTTACGGAGATTCTAAAAATGACTTTGATAATTGGGCTCTACAACAAGATGAAAAACCTTTCTTTTGGGCTGGGCTTAAGTTTTTTAATGTGTACGGTCCCAATGAATATCATAAGAGTCGAATGGCATCAGTTATCTGGCATGCCTATCGCCAAATATTAGCTAATGGATCTTTGAAGTTATTTAAATCTCACAAACCTGAATACCAAGATGGAGATCAGATTCGTGACTTTATCTATGTTAAAGATTTAGTCGATGTATGCGTATTTTTAATGGAGCATCGTAAAAATTCTGGTATTTATAATTTAGGAACTGGAAAAGCTAGGTCATTTAATGATTTAGGGAAATCCACATTTTCTGCCTTAAATAAGCCGGTGCAAATCAATTATATTGATACTCCGTTAGACATTCGTGATAAATATCAATATTTTACTGAGGCTAATATGAAAAAGTTAATTAACATAGGGTACACAAAGCCATTTTATAGTTTGGAGGAGGGTGTCAAAGATTATGTTCAAAATTATTTGGTTAAAGGTCTTTATTGGTAATTTTCTTTAACCCTTCTTCAAGAAATCCTTTTCCATAGGCTAATAGCTGAATATTGGATGCTATAAGTCCTAAAAAGGCGATTAACAAGCTTTTTGATTTAAGTAGCGCGTCTATGAATAGAATAATCCAATAGACTAATAGAACGCTGCTCAAGATGATTCCCAATTTAATTTCGATTATATTCCAAATGACTGTATTCCAAAAAAAGATAAAATAAGCCATGGGTATAAAATGTACCCATTTTAATTCCTTAGGAAAGAATCGACTAATATTGATTCTAGCCCTTCCAAAAAAATGCAATTGATCATAAAATTGAATAAAAGAAGTTCTCCTTTTATGATAAATAAAGGCGTTGGCTAAAAGTCCAGATTTAAATCCTTGTTCAATGCAACGAATGCTAAATTCGATGTCTTCACCCATTCGGGTTATTTTAAAGCCACCTGTTTTTTCCCATACTTTTCTTGATATACCCATATTAAAACTTCTAGGATGAAATTTTCCCCCTATGTTTTTAATCTTACCTCTAATTCCTCCTGTGGTAAAAAAGCTAGTCATACTATAACTGATGGCTTTTTGAATAGGAGTGAAGCTTTTATGTTCCTTGTCGGGTCCTCCGAATAAATCAAGTTGATTCTCATTGATACCCTTATAAACTTCGCTTAGATAAGTTGGCTCAACCAATGCATCTGAATCTAAGATGATGAAAAAATCCCCTTTAGCTCTTTCAAAGGCATAATTTCGGGCAAATCCTTGTCCTCCGTTTTCTTTAACAAAATAGGAAATGGCTAATTTATTTTTAAATGTGTCAACCACTTCTTTGGAGTCTATTTTTGATCCATCTTCAATGATTACAACTTCAAAATTAGGATAGTCTTGCTGAGTTAGGCAATTCAGTAATTCTTCAAGTTCAACCGGCCGATTGTACACAGGAATAATTACGGAGAAAAAGTTGGATGCCATTCGCTTAGGAATTTTGCATGGATTTAAGTGTGTCCCAACTAGCTGTTATTATTTTTTCTAACTCGACTTCTTCTATTGCGTCTGATATGAACCAAGATTCAAATTGAGATGGAGGTAAATATATGCCTCGTTGAAGCATTCCTCTGAAGTACTGACCAAATTTATTTAGGTCAGACGTTTTGGCATCATTGAAATTTTCTACCTTTTTATCTGTAAAAAATAGCGTAAACATGGAACCTATTTGATTAACACTTGCTTTTAGGCCTAACGAATCAATCTGATTTTTAATGGCATCAGCTAAATATTTGCCTTTAGCTTCTAATCTTTGATAAACATCAGGATTGGATTGGATTAAACCTAGCATGGCTAATCCTGCTGTGGTTGCTAAAGGGTTTCCTGATAATGTTCCTGCTTGGTATACTGGTCCTGCAGGTGCAATCATTTCCATAATTTCAGCTCTTCCTCCATATGCTCCTACTGGAAGTCCACCTCCGATGATCTTACCCAAAGTAGTTAAATCGGGTTTAATTCCGCAGATTCCTTGGTATCCGCTAGCTGATAAACGAAAGCCTGTCATTACTTCATCAAAAATCAACAAAGCATTGTGTTTTTTACAAAGCGTTTTAACCGCTTCTAAATACCCATTTTTAGGAATAACTAATCCCATATTACCCACGACAGGTTCGACAATCACACAAGCAACGGTTCCGATGTTTGCGTCAAATAACTTTTCTAATGATTTTATATCATTGTAAACAGCTGTTAACGTATCTCTTGCAGTTGCTTGAGTCACTCCAGGACTATCTGGAGTTCCCAAGGTGGCAACGCCAGATCCAGCGGCAATTAAAAAAGAATCACCATGTCCATGATAGCAACCCTCAAATTTGATAATTTTATCCTTTTTAGTAAATGCCCTGGCCAATCTTATTGCAGCCATAGTAGCTTCAGTTCCGGAACTTACCAATCGAACTTTTTCGATGGAAGGTACCATATCCGTTATTTTTTGTGCTATGAGAACTTCGTTGTAACTAGGAGCACCAAATGAGAACCCGTTGGCTAATGCATTCCTTACCGCATCTTCAATGACAAGGTTTGCTTGGCCAAACAACATAGGACCCCAAGAACCAATTAAATCAATGTAAGAGTGACCATCTACATCATGTAAATAGGCCCCTTTGGCTGAATGTATAAAAATGGGATTTCCTCCTACAGATTTAAATGCTCTTACGGGCGAATTTACACCACCTGGTATTAATTTCTTAGCTTGTTCAAAATAAATAGAACTTAAATTCGTCATTTACTTTTTCTTTTTAGGCGTATTTTTAGCGTTCTTCTGTGTTTCCTCCATCGTCTTCATCTGCGTTTGTAAGTATTGAGAAAAGCGAGATTTTTTTGCCCCACCACTAGCCGCTATTTTCTTTCTATTCTCGTCTAAGATCAATTTAATTTTATCTTCATTCACAAATTTTCTAATGGCTAATTGTTGGCCTATCGTCACTAAATTAGAAATGAAATAATAAAAACTTAGTCCCGCAGGAAACGAATTCATGACAAACATAAAGATTACTGGCGTGAAATAGGCCATCATTTTCATGTTGATAGGCTGTCCTGGTTGGTCAGGTGTAATTTGATTATTGTAATATCCATAGGCTAATTGGGATACGGTCATTAATAAACAAAACAAACTCACATGAGACCCATAAAATGGAATAGTAAATGGTAGGGAGACAATTGAATCAAAGGTGGATAAATCTTCCGCCCAAAGGAATGATTCTTGTCTTAGATTAATCAAATTTGGAAATAGCATGAACACGGCCATCAAAACGGGCATGGTAGCTAATACAGGAACACAGCCACTCAATGGATTTACCCCAACCTCGCCATAAAGTTTCATGGTTTCTTGTTGAACCTTGGCCGCATCGTCACCAATCTTTTCTTTAATTGCGGCTATTTCGGGAGCTAAAATTCTAGTTTTTGCCATAGACACATATGATTTATATGTCAGTGGCAATAGGGCAGTTTTGATGATTAATACTAATATGATGATTAATAAACCATAATTTGAAAATATGCTTTCAAGAAATTCAAATAGAGGTACAAATATGTATCTCGTGATCGGCAACAAGAAATCATAACTAAGTTTAACATTTTTACCAAACGAAGGTGCAATGGTTTTTATAATGGAATAATCATTAGGACCAAAATAAAAATTAAAGTTTGATTTACCTTGTTTTAAATCCTGTGTCGATCCTGAAATTTGGGCATCTAATGTCTTTATGTAAATCGTATCAGACAAATTCGGAGTCGTTGTAATTGAGGCCTTTACAAATTTGGATCCTTCCGGTATTAATCCAGTTAAAAAATATTTCTTTTTAAATGCAATCCAATCTGTCGATTTTGAAATATTATCAGTTTCAATGGAAGAAGGACTCTCAGTTAAATTATTGAATTCTTCATCTTCAGTAAGTAGGTAATTGATGGTTGCTTTTCTTTCCTCGTTAATATCTTTTTCATTTTGAATGATATTTTCTTTCCAATGTATTTGATATTCAGTACCTGAAATCTGATCAGCTATTTCTCTAACATCTATCCCATATCCAAGTTGGTACCCTTTATCGGCTAACTTATACCTTACTTTTATTTTTTTTCCCGTAGGCAATACCGATGTATAATATATTTCCCCATCTTTTTTTTCTTGGGTATATGCTAATGCATTCAAATTTAGCTTAGCTGAAAGAGTCGGAATTTCTACATTAAATACATCTTTTTTAGAGTCAAAAATGTATAAACCCGTTGGGATATTCGCAGCGTAGTTTTTATAACTTTTAAAGTTCTTTAGCTGAACAGAAATAATGCGCGCCCCAATATTAGATGTAACGATTTTAATCTCATTATTTTCTAAAATGCTTAATTCTTCTTTAATTAAAGAGTCCGAACTGATTGGACTAATTTTCTTTGTTGACGAATCTGCATTTGGTTGGACACGGGCTTTCTTTTTAGATGCGGTCGCTTCAATAATAGCTTTTTCAATTACTGAAGGTTCCTTAGGTGCAAAAAAATATTGATAGCCCAATAGCATGGCCATGATTAATACGATTCCTGTGACTGAATTCTTATCCATAAAACTATTTTGAATTTTTAATAAATGGAACGGCATGTTGGTACGCCGCTTTGACAAATTGAACAAACAATGGGGCAGGAGCCTCCACCGTTGATTTATATTCGGGATGAAATTGAACGCCAATAAAAAATGGATGATTAGGCAGTTCTACTATTTCAATTAAATTGGATTCTGGATTTGTACCTGACATGATTAATCCGGCCTCTTTGAATTTATCCAAATAGGCATTATTGAACTCATATCGATGTCGATGTCTTTCTTGTATCAATGATTTACCATACACTTTATGTGCTAAAGTCCCTTTTTCGATTTTACAGGAATAGGCTCCTAAGCGCATGGTGCCTCCCTTTGAAGAAATATCTTTTTGAGATTCCATTAAATCAATAACCGGATGTTGAGTTTCAGGGTTCATTTCAAAAGAATGTGCTCCTTCTAATCCTATTACATTCCTAGCAAATTCAATCACAGCACATTGCATACCCAAACAAATACCTAAAAACGGTATTTTGTTTTCTCGTGCATATTTTACCGCATTGATCTTACCTTGGATTCCTCTCTCACCAAATCCCGGAGCTACTAAAATTCCATCAAGTCCCACTAAGGTTTCTTCTACGGTATCATCATCCATTGTTTCTGATGAAATCCATTTCAAATTTACCTTTATTTCATTGGAAACTCCCGCATGTATGAATGATTCCGCAATCGATTTATAGGAATCTTTTAGTTCAACATATTTTCCTATTAGGCCAATGGTTATTTCAAATTTTGGGGATTTTAATTTTTCTAGAAATTTTTTCCACTGAACCAAATTTGAATCCCTGTCATTATAAACATCTAATTTATATAATACCCGACTGTCCAACCTTTGTTCTTGCATGAGTAAGGGCACATCGTAAATAGTTTCGGCATCTCTAGCCTCGATCACATCTTGCTCAGTTACGTTGCAAAAAAGCCCGATTTTCCTCTTCATTTCTTGTGGAAGGGGGTGTTCCGTTCGACAAACTAATATATCCGGTTGAATACCAGATTCCGATAATGTTTTTACAGAATGCTGGGTTGGCTTGGTCTTTAATTCACCTGCAGATGCTAAATATGGGATTAGAGTTAGGTGAATAAATAAAGTGTTTTTTTCACCTAAATCCCATTTTAATTGTCTTGCAGCTTCTATAAAAGGAAGTGATTCAATGTCTCCGACACATCCGCCAATCTCAGTGATCACGATATCAAACTTTCCAGTCTCCCCTAAAATTAGAATATTGCGTTTTATCTCATCAGTAATATGTGGCACAACTTGTACTGTTTTGCCTAAATAATCTCCTCTACGTTCTTTTGTAATGACATTATGATAAATTCTTCCTGTCGTAATGTTGTTTGCTTGACTCGTGGCAGAATTCAAAAAACGTTCATAATGACCTAAGTCTAAATCAGTTTCAGCCCCATCATTAGTTACATAGCATTCACCATGTTCATATGGGTTTAATGTCCCAGGATCAATATTAATATAAGGGTCGAATTTTTGTATGGTACAAGTCAATCCTCTCGCCTGTAAAAGCTTAGCAAGAGAAGATGCTACGATGCCTTTTCCAAGTGAACTTGTTACGCCACCCGTAACAAAAATGTACTTTGATTTTTTAGGATTCCCCTTGCCAGACATTAGGATTTTCTTTATTTGGTTACGGGAAACAAAGATAGCGAATAAAACCCACACAGAATTAATCCTATTTTTATTTTATCTTGCATAAACAATTTATTTTTTGAATTTCATATGAGTATTCTATTGTATTCTGCTTCTGCTGGTTCTGGAAAAACATATACGTTGACCATTGAATATCTTAAATTAGCCCTGCAAGAAGAAGAAAAAAGAGGCTACTTTCGGAGGATTTTGGCAGTTACTTTTACGATAAAAGCTGCTGAAGAGATGCGCTCACGTATTATTGAATATTTAACAGGTATAGCTGAATATCCTTTATTTGAGAATTTTTCTTCCAATCAAGTAAGCCAATTTTCTACAATTATAGACACTATCTATGATGATTTTTTAACATCGGGTGAATCGATTAGCAAAGTAGAAATTTCAAGGCGTGCACAGGTAACTTTGCAACAAATTCTTCAAGATTATGGTCTTTTTTCAGTTATGACCATTGATAGTTTTGTTCAAAGGCTGAGTGCTTCATTTGTCGAGGAGCTAAATCTTCCGAGCCAATTTGAGGTTATCTTAGATTCGAATAAACTGATTAAAGATCTTATAGACCAATTAATGGAGAAAGTTAATCTTCATGGAGATCCTCATTTAACCTCACTTATTTTAGATTATGCACGCAACGAGGTAAACGAAGATAGAAATTGGAACTTAATTCGAAGCAGCTTTCATCAATATTTCAAAATTTGTCTCCAAGAAGATTTTTTACAAGTACAAGATCATATTCGATCTTTTTCAATTACTGATTTTATGACCATCGAAAATCAGATTTCATATTTTGTTTCCTCAATTCAAAAGGAATTAAAAGAAATAGCAGATAAAATTATTTTATTGATCGATTCTATTCAGGTGGATGATTCGGAATTTGTTCGAGGTGCTAAAGGTCCTTTGAATTATTTTAAGAAATTTAGTTTAAATACAGATCTAGAGCCTAATAAATTCACCTATCTGAAAGAAGCGATTTCCTCAGGTAAATGGTATTCAAAAAACTCCTCACCTCTATCTAAGGTTCAGATTGATGGAATTGCAGACCAGCTCTCCATCTTAGGTCAATCTTTTATTGAGATACATGAACAGGTGATAAATAAATATCTATTATTACTATTAATTAAAAAAGATATTAAGAAAATAGCCTTATTGAGCTCTGTGGTTGAGGAATTGAGTAGGTATCAAGCTGAAAATAATGCGGTATCCATTTCAGAGTTTTCAAAAAAGATTTATGAAGTTATTTCGCAGGACCCCGTTCCATTTATATATGAAAAATTGGGTGATCGATATTTTCATATTTTAATAGACGAATTTCAAGACACTTCCATACTTCAATGGCAAAATTTTATGCCCTTAATTGAAAATTCTGTTAGTATTAATAAAAGAAATTTGCTTGTTGGCGATCCCAAACAATCCATTTATAAGTTTAGAGGGGGTGAAGTAGGTTTAATTGCTTCTATGACAAATCATAATGCTGAATTAGTTGGAAATAAAGTTGGATCAAATGAATTGGATCAAATTAGGTATGATTATTTATTAGGTAATACGACCAACATTAATTTGCCAAACAATTTCAGAAGCGCTAAAGAAGTGGTGGATTTCAATAATAAGTTTTTTGATTTTATCGCTAACAATGAGGCTTATCAAGCGTATTCAAGCTTATTAAGTCCTATTTATGGGAAAAATATGAAGCAAGATCCTCGTTTAGAGCCAAGCAAGGGTAAAGGATTTGTAGATATAGTCATCTTAAATTCTACCTTAAAAACTTCGCCTACACAAGTTTCTGATTCGAATATGTTGCTCGATGTTTGTATTGATCAAATAAAGCAAAGCTTAGCTAAGGGATTTTGCTTTAAGGATATAGCGATTTTAACCCGAAAAAATAAAGATTCTAAATTCATAGCTATTCAGTTAAAGGAGTTAGGGTATCCTGTCATCTCTTCTGATTCGCTTTTGGTTCATTATTCCTCTATTGTTGGTTTTATACAAACTTTCATGAGATTGGCCAATAATCCAGATCAATTTACGCTTCATGAGCTTTTATTTCAATACAATCAGCTGGTTGGACATTCCGAAATTTTAAGTGAAAATATTACAAAAGTACAAGGTGATTACATGCGTCATTGCATCGATTTTTTTAATGTTCAATCAATTTGTTTGGAACAAAATAAATTGAAAGACTCTCATTTAGTCCCTTTTGTCTATTATTTAATCGATAAATTTGATTTATTCAATCATCATGAAGGAACGGAATACCTATTTAAATTTTTAGATATTTTAAACGAGTTTTCTTTAGTACAATCGAATTCAATTGCTGAGTTTTTAGAATATTATGATGATAATAAGTCAAGTTTTTGTATTGCCTCACCTGATCATTTAAATGCGATTACCATTTCTAGTATTCATAAATCTAAGGGCTTGGAATATCCGATTGTCATTATTCCATTTGCCTCATGGTCACATCAGGTAGGCTCTGAAAAAATTTGGTATGATTTGAAAAATATAGAATTTGATGAATTAACAGTGTCTGAAAGTAAAAGTTTAGGACATTTTTATAGTAAGGTTAACACAAAAACTTTGATTGGTTTTGAAGATTTACATGGGCAAAGTCAACATGAGAAAGAAGCGGTATTTTTGGATGCACTTAATATGCTTTATGTCGGGGCCACTCGCGCAAGATTACACCTGCATTTTATTGTGGCTAAGCCTTCGGATGAAGCTCACGGCAACACTAAAGCAATATTTAATATATCTGTAGGAGATATGTTATGCAAAATGGCAGAAAATGAAGGCCGATTGCTACTGACAGAATCCTATTTGCTTTCAAGTCCATACACGGAGTTTATTTCTCATTATGTCTTTAGTGAAAATCAAATTCCTGAATGCATTTCAAAATCTAAAGGTTTAGAATATGCGCACAAAATGGTTGACATTCAGTCTCATTTATTTGAAATACCCAAAATTCGGGTAGATTCTTCAAAATCTGATATGTTCACTTTAGCAGATAAAAAAAGGGAAAAAGGGAACGTGCTTCATGATTTTTTGGCCCAATTAAAAGGCATCAAAGATTGGCGTATACATTATTCTAAAACAACTTCGATTCATTCTTTCGAATTTATGGATGATATCAATCAGATATTGGAGGATCCAATAATACGGGAGTTTTTTATTGACGAAGAATTATTGTTTGTCGAAAATGATATATTATGCCCTGATGGATCGGTATATAGACCGGATCGTGTGATTAGAAAAGAGGGTGTTGTTTTTATCATTGATTTTAAATCTGGGAAAAGAAATGAAGTACATAAATCACAAATAGGTAATTATTGTAAGATTCTACAGGATATGGGATTTTCTAGTCCTAAAGGGGTCCTGATTTATTTGAGTGAAAAAGATGTGGTCTATGCATAAGAAATTTGTCTTATTATTTTCGCTTTTTATTTTATGTCAATCTTGTAAAATTTTTCATAATACATCACGTATTTTTCATGTAAATAAGGAATCAGGTAATTTTAACCAAGAGGAGTTAGATCTATTATTTAAGCAAGGTTTTTCTTATGTCGGAGTTCCTTACCGTATAGGTGGAACTGATAAGCATGGTTTAGATTGTTCTGGTTTGTTGTTTACCATGTATCAAAACTCTTTTTTTCAAATACCTAGAACGACCTCACAGCAATTAGAATTTGGATTGCCGGTTTCAATCAGTCAAATTCAAAGGGGTGATTGGGTGTTTTTTTCGAATTCATCAGGAACGATTAATCATGTTGGTATTGTTTCCAGTATTAAAAAGGATTCTATTTTATTTTTACATGCAAGCACGAGCAAGGGAGTACGTGAGGATGAGTTATTGAGGGGATATTGGCATAAATCATTTGTTAAAGCGATTAGACCTTTTAAGCAGATTAAATTTTAACATCCGATATGGATTATAAATTGCAATATGTATTTTTGCATTCTTTTTTAAATTAATATGGGAAAAAAAGTAATTATTATTGGCGCTGGAGGTGTGGGCAATGTGGTGGCGAAAAAATGCGCAATGAATCCAGCCTATTTTTCAGAAGTAGTTCTAGCTTCAAGGACTTTGATGAAATGTAATGCGATAGCCGAAGAATGTAAAAAAATAGGTTTGCCTATTTCTGTACAGACTAGGCAAGTGGATGCAGATGATGTTCCGGCTTTGGTCCAATTATTTAATCAAGAAAAGCCATTTATGGTTATTAACGTAGCCCTGCCATATCAAGATTTAACGATAATGGATGCTTGTTTAGCTACTGGAGTTCATTATTTAGATACGGCCAATTATGAGCCTAAGGATGTAGCAAAATTTGAATATTCTTGGCAGTGGGCCTATCAAGAGCGCTTTAAGAAAGCTGGTTTGATGGCTTTATTAGGTTGTGGGTTTGATCCTGGAGTTACTGGTGTTTATACTGCTTACGCTAATAAACATTACTTTGATGAAATGCACTACCTTGACATTATTGATTGTAATGCAGGGGATCATGGAAAAGCTTTTGCTACAAATTTTAACCCCGAAATTAATATTAGAGAAATAACTCAAAAAGGTAAATATTGGGAAAATGGAGAATGGGTAGAAATTGACGCAATGTCTATTCACAAACCTATTAGTTATCCCAATATTGGCCCCAAAGAATCTTATTTACTTTACCATGAAGAATTAGAATCTTTAACTAAGAACTTTCCGACCTTAAAGCGAGCTAGGTTTTGGATGACTTTTGGCCAAGCATATTTAACTCATTTAGATGTTTTACAAAATGTCGGAATGACTTCCATACATCCTATTAAGTTTAATGGAATGGACATTGTTCCCTTAGAATTTTTAAAAGCAGTTTTGCCAGAACCGGGTACATTAGGAGAAAATTATTCGGGCCAAACTTCCATTGGTTGCCAAATAAAAGGGATTAAAGACAATAAAGATGTTCGTTATTATGTGTATAATAACTGTCAACATGCTGATTGCTATAAAGAAGTACAGGCGCAAGGTGTTTCCTATACGACGGGTGTTCCTGCTATGATCGGTGCATCTTTAATGTGTGAAGGAATTTGGTTTAAACCAGGCGTGTTCAATGTGGAAGAATTTAACCCTGATCCATTTATGGAATTATTAACGATGCATGGGCTTCCTTGGAATGAGGAAGTCAATGGCGAACTTCCACATACCTATTAATATGCAAATTCAATACCCAGAAATAGCTTCTCCGGCATATGTTTTAGAAGAAAAGTTATTGTTAAATAACTTAAGTTTACTAGACAGGGTTCAAAAAGAAGCGGGAGTTGAAATTATATGCGCACTAAAAGGTTTCTCCTTTTACCATGTGTTTGGCACCGTCAAAAAATATTTATCAGGTGCAACAGCTAGTTCATTAAATGAAGCTAGGTTGGCATATGAAGAAATGGGAATTAAATGTCATGCATATACACCGGCTTACCTTGCCTCAGAATTTAATGAGTTCATAAATTACGCGAGTCATATGACCTTTAATTCATTGAACCAAGTAAATCAATTTGCAGATCTGGCTACATCAAACGGAGTTTCTTGTGGCATTAGAATTAATCCAGAATATGCTGAGGTGGAAACAGAAATGTACAATCCTTGTATTGCAGGATCGAGGCTAGGGGTTAGAAGGTCTGATTTAGGAAATACATTGCCCTCAGGAATTGATGGCTTGCACTCGCATACACTTTGCGAAAATGATTCATTTGTTTTAGAAAGAACATTGAAGGTGATTGAAGATAAATTTGGTGATTTATTACCACAAATTAAGTGGTTAAATTTAGGTGGAGGTCATTTAATTACCAAAGAGGGCTACGATGTGGATCATTTGATTAAATTGTTACAGTCCTTTAAAGCTAAATATCCTCATCTGAAAATTATTCTAGAGCCTGGTTCGGCAGTGGGTTGGCAAACAGGTTTTTTAAAATCTACGGTTCTTGATATCGTTCATTCGGCAGGAATCGATGTCGCTATTTTAGATGTTTCCTTTGCGGCACATATGCCCGATACACTCGAAATGCCCTATAAACCTCGAGTTAGAAATTCCTATATGGAACCCATGGAGGGAAAGCCTAGTTATAGGTTTGGTGGAATGACTTGTTTGGCGGGTGATTTTTATGGGGACTATTCATTTGATCAGCCTTTAAAAATAGGGGATGAAATTATATTTGAGGATATGATTCATTACACGATGGTGAAAACAACCACCTTTAATGGAGTTAATCTTCCTGATATTGGTATGATCGACGAAAATAAACATTACAAACGATTGAAACATTTTGGCTTTGAATCATTTAAAGATCGATTATAAAAAAAGGACTCATTATTTGAGTCCTTTTTTGTGGAGAAGATCGGGCTCGAACCGACGACCTCTTGCATGCCATGCAAGCGCTCTAGCCAACTGAGCTACATCCCCATGCTGTAAAATTGCCACTTATCTTTTTGATATCCAACATTCATTAGAAATTTACTCGAACTCCAATACCCCCTTGTAAATGCCAAAAGAATGGGTTGGGTAATACTTCGTTATAAAACCCAATTTCTCCAAAAAAGGATAGGCTAGGTGCGTCGATTGGAAAATACTCCAATCCACCAATGGCTGCAGCTCCCATACCTTGGTTTCGAGTGGATTTTGTAGAATTTTTCTCGTATAAATCCCTTGAGTTTATTTGTGGTCCAAAACCATAATAAGTATGTAAATCCGCATTGACTAGCGTTGGGTAATGCCATAGATAGAGCATATTAATTGAATAACCTATGTTACGAAATTCACCATCTTTGTAATTTCGATCAGTGCCCCAAAGGCCACCATAGGTTCCAATGTTCACTTCTATTGCATTTACTCCATTTTCAGAATATTTTCTTGCCATAAATCCTCCTGGTTCACCCACCCTAAAACCTGATGCCCAATCCTGTAATTGTCCATAATTTTCATGGCTAATAATCAGTAAAAAAAGAAATAGTAATACTTTTCTACACATCGTTTTTAGTATAAAAAATCTTAATTTTTAGTATTAATTCTTCGTTTTCGCTTTCTAATCCAATAGTGATCCGTATAGAATCATCGCATAATGCTACATTAGATCTATTTCTGGCAATTATTTTTTGTGAAATTAAAAAATCAAATAGTTCTTGAGCACGAATAAATTTAACTAAAATAAAGTTAGCATCAGAATGAAATATTGATCGTACGCCAATAATATGTTTTAAATCAGCTATCAATTTGTTCTTATTGATCTTAATATGTTGAATCGACTCTGTGACAAAATAGCTATTTTCCAATGCTTTCTGTACTAAATTCTGTGTGGCACCACCAATATTGTATGGAGGCTTTATTTTGTTGAAAAGCTTTATGATTATTGGATCGGCAAATGCCATTCCTAATCGTAATGACGCTAATCCATAGGCTTTGGACAAGGTTTGCATGACGATTAGTTGGGGAAACTTAGCTAATTCATGTATAAAACTAGGCTCGTCAGAAAAATCAATATAGGCTTCATCTATTACAATAAAACCAGTTTTAAATGAATCGAGAATTTTATAAATATCTTCTCTATTCATTAAATTCCCCGTTGGATTATTAGGTGAGCATATAAAGATTAATCGAGTAGTAGAATCAATTGCTTGTATAATTAAATCTGAATTTAATTGGTATTCAGCAGTTAAATTAATCTTTATTATAGGCACATTATTAATGGCTGCGCTTACTTCATACATTCCATAGGTGGGAGGGCAAACGATTATGGAACTTGACTTAGATGTGCAAGTCATTCTAATTAATAAATCGATGGCTTCATCAGATCCATTTCCTAGAAAAATTTGATCCGTTGAACATTTTTTGATTAGTGCTATTTGATCCTTTATATGTAACTGAAGAGGATCTGGATACCGATTATAATTTTCTGTTAAACCTGATCCAATAGGATTTTCATTTGCGTCTAAAAATATCCCTTCGTTACCATTAAATTCATCCCTCGCTGAAGAATAGGGTTTTAAATCCCAAATATGTGGCAATATGTATTTCTTATAATCCATTTTCTAACCGGACTTTTACCGCATTTGCATGCGCTTGTAATGATTCTGCTTCGGCCATTGGGATTATGCTTTGGCTTAAAATTTCCAATCCACTTTTACTGATCGACTGTAAGGTGATTTTTTTACAAAAACTATCCAAATTTACACCTGAATAAGCTCTTGCATGACCATTAGTCGGTAAAGTATGGTTAGTTCCTGAAGCATAATCTCCCGCAGACTCTGGTGTAAAGTGTCCTAAAAATATAGAGCCTGCATTGATTATTTGATTCGCTATTTTTTCAGGATCATCGCAAGCTAGTATTAAATGCTCAGCCGCATATTCATTGAGTAAGTCAATCGCATTATCTGTATTTTCAACTAAAATAAATTTTGAATTCAAAATTGCTTTTTTAGCTAACTCTTTTCTAGGTAGGTCAACGAGTTGATTTTGTAATTCACGTATAGTTTCCACCAAAATTTCCTCTGAAGTGGACACAAGAAAAACTTGTGAATCGATTCCATGCTCGGCCTGGGACAATAAATCAGAGGCCACAAAACGAGAATTTGAAGTTTCATCTGCATAAATGGCTACTTCTGAAGGTCCTGCTGGCATGTCGATGGCCACTCCTAATGAATTTGCATACATTTTAGCCGCGGTCACATATTGGTTTCCTGGACCAAATATTTTGTATACTTTCGGGATAGAAGGTGTGCCTAATGCCAACGCTGCAATGGCTTGTGCTCCCCCTATTTTACACATTTTGGTTATGCCACATAATTTTGCTGTGTAAAATATAGCAGGATGAACGCCAGGGGTACATAAAACAATCTCAGAACAACCAGCTATTTTTGCCGGTATAGCTAGCATTAAAATGGTTGAAAATAAGGGAGCTGTTCCTCCGGGGATGTATATGCCTACTTTTTCTATGGCACTTGACTTTTGCCAGCATACCACACCAGGGCTTGTTTCTATTCTTTTTTCTACTAAAATTTGGGCCTCATGAAATTTGTAGATATTGTCAAAAGCAATTTGAATGGCTTTTTTTAACTTTTCATCTGTGGCTTCTGAATAGGTGTCAATTTCCGTTTCAGTGTAAAGTGTGGCATCTATTTTTCTTTTTTCAAATTCATACGTTAGGCTATAGAGGGCTTCATCTTTTTCAGACTTAACCTTTTCAAATATGGATTCTACCAAATTCCCTATCAAAGACGACTCTAGGTGTGGCCTTTCACACAATTCTGAATATTCTAACCGTGTAGGAAACTTAATTAATGGAATCATTATAAAATCATTTTTTCAATAGGTAAAACCAAAATTCCTTCCGCACCTGCCGATCTAAGTGATTCAATAATTTCCCAAAAATCATTTTCAGAAATCACTGAGTGGAGTGAAAACCAACCCTTTTCTGCTAATGAAACAACGGACGGAGATCGCATGCCTGGTAAAAGAGCTATTATTTGAGCCATGTTTTCTTCTTTGGCGTTTAATACGACATACTTAGCATTTTGTCCCTTTTGAACCGCATCAATCCGAAATAATATTTTATCTAGTAACTCTTTTTTTGTTTTTATTAGATGTTTATGGGCTATTAAAACCGCCTGGCTTTGAAATACTTCAGCCACTTCTTTTAAGCCATTACTTAATAATGTGCCCCCTGTGGAAACGATATCACATATACCTTCTGCCAATCCAATACTTGGGGCTATCTCCACTGAGCCTGAAATTTCATGAGTTTCTGCCTTTACCCCATTCGCTTTTAAAAAAGCATCGGTTAGGTTAGGGTAGGAGGTGGCTATACTTTTTCCATTGAAGTAGGATAAGTCGGTATAAATCTCATTTCTTGGGATCGCTAATGATAAACGACACTTTGAAAAGCCTAATTCTTTTACAATGTCAACCTTTCTTTTTTGCTCCATGAGCACATTTAATCCGATGACTCCTAGATCGGCAACTCCATCTTCTACATATCCCGGAATATCATCGTCTCTTAAAAATAAGAATTCGATCGGAAAATTACTTGAAACTGATCTTAATTTAGACCCATGTGCTTCAAATTTAATGCCACATTCTTTAAATAACTTTAAAGAGTCTTCGCTTAGTCGACCTGATTTTTGAATAGCTATTCTTATATTTTCTGTGCTCATAATCATGCTTAGTTTAAATAGTCAAGCCCCGATTTTTTCGAGGCTTGCCAATTAATCAGGTGTTATAAAAACAATTTTATTGGGTCCTCTAAATATTGTTTCAGGGTTTGAAGAAAAGCGGCTCCTGTAGCTCCATCAACCACTCGATGGTCACATGTTAAGGTTAATTTCATGATATTAGTCGCATAAAATTGACCATTTTTAACACCTACTGTCTCTTTAATTCCCCCTACGGCCAAGATACACGATTCAGGTGAATTTATAATGGATGTGAACTGATCTATGCCAAACATACCCAAATTACTTACTGTAAATGTATTTCCTTCCCAATCTTTTGGCTGCAGTTGTTTAGATTTGGCTTTTCCTCCTAAATCTTTGGCCTCAGCTGATATTTCGTCAATTGATTTTTCATTCGCAAATCGAATGACAGGTACTAATAAACCATCTTCCACCGCCACTGCCATTCCTATGTGTACATGTTTGTTGACCCTAATTCGATCTTCCATCCAATAGGAATTTACTTTTGGATGTTTGACTAATGCCAAAGAAGCTGCTTTAATAACTAAATCATTAAATGAAATTTTAACAGGGAAAACTTCATTCATGCTTACTCTTGCATCAATGGCTTTGTCCATATAAATTTCCATGGTTAAATAGAATTCTGGTGCACTGAATTTTGATTCGGATAGTCTACGTGCAATAGTCTTTCGCATTTGACTATTTGGAATATCTTCAAAACTTTCAGTTCCAACAGTAAAGTGGCTATTTTTAATTCCTCCTTGATTGGGATTGTAGTTTTCTACATCAAATTTTGTAATTCTTCCGCCTTCACCTGTGCCTTGAATCCATGATAAATTATATCCTTTTTCTTTGGCCAACGAACGAGCTAGGGGAGACGATTTTTTAGCTACATTGGAAGCTGTTTGTTGGGTTGATTGAACTGTTTCTATCGGTTTAACCTCTTCAACTGCCTTGATAGGTGCAGGTGCACTGGCTTGTACGATTTCCGGTGCGTTAACTTTAACTATATTTTCAGCATCTAAAATCTTCTTAAAATCTGCCCCTGGTTCGCCTACAATAGCTATAATTCCATCTACAACAACTCCTTTTCCTTCTAATGCCCCAATATATAATATGGTTCCATCCTCATAATTCTCTAATTCCATCGTGGCTTTATCTGTCTCCACTTCGGCTATAATATCACCACTTTTAACTAAATCTCCTTCTTTTTTAAGCCATTTAGCAATGACGCCTTCGACCATGGTATCGCTCATTTTTGGCATTCTTACTGCCTTAGCCTTGATACCACTTAAATCGATGGCTGCTTGGTTTGTTATTACTTCTACCACTTTTTCAACCACTTCTGTCGTGGCTAAAACTGCTGCAACTTTTGGTTCTGATAAAAGACTTGAAAAATCTTCTCCTTTCGTTCCCACTATGGCTATAATGCCGTCAACCGGAGCAGCTTCTCCTGCTTTTATTCCAATATATAATAATGTACCATCTTCATAATTTTCAAGTTCCATGGTAGCCTTATCCGTTTCAACTTCAGCTATTATGTCACCAGATTTAATTACATCTCCTTCTTTTTTTAACCATTTAGCAATGACACCTTCTAACATTGTGTCACTCATCTTGGGCATTCTTATTACTTGAGCCATCTTATTTATTTTGAATCTTAAAATTACGCTTTAAACGGTTCTTTTAAAATTATTTACAAAAAATTATTTGTCTTAATCTAATTTTAAGACAGCCATAAAGGCTTCTTGTGGAATTTCTACATTTCCTACCTGCCTCATTCTCTTTTTACCTTTTTTCTGTTTCTCTAGTAATTTACGTTTTCTAGAAATATCTCCACCATAACATTTGGCTAATACATCTTTCCTTAAAGCCTTAACTGTTTCTCTAGCTATTATTTTTTGGCCTATCGCCGCTTGAATCGCTATTTCAAATTGTTGGCGTGGCAATAATTCCCTTAATTTCTCACACAAACGTTTACCCCAATCATAGGCTTTATCTCGATGCACGATGGCAGATAGGGCATCTACTTTTTCCCCATTCAACATGATGTCTAATTTAACCATTTCGCCTGGTTCATACCCTTTGTACTCATAATCTAATGATGCATAACCTCTAGAAATAGTTTTTAAACGATCAAAAAAGTCAAAAACTACTTCTGATAATGGCATGTCAAAGGTTAATTCCACTCGGTCAGTGGTCAGATAAATTTGATTTTTTAAAATGCCACGCTTATCCATACATAAACTCATAATCACCCCTGTGTATTCAGATTTTGTAATGATTTGAGCTTTAATGTATGGTTCTTCTATGATATTAATCAGATTGGGTTCTGGCAATTCACTGGGTGCGGAAACCCATTCTGTTTCCCCGGCAGTAGTAAGTACTTTAAATTTTACCGAAGGAACTGTGGTGATAACTGTCATGTCAAACTCTCTCTCAAGTCTTTCCTGCACGATTTCCATGTGCAACATACCTAGAAATCCACACCTAAAACCAAAACCTAAGGCCATGGAAGTTTCAGGTTCCCAAACTAAAGACGCATCATTTAATTGGAGCTTTTCCATGGCATCCCTTAAATCTTCGAATTCCGATGTTTCTACTGGATAAATGCCGGCAAATACCATGGGTTTTACCTCTTCAAATCCTTGTATTGCTAATTTACATGGATTCGATACTTGAGTTATGGTATCACCCACTTTGACTTCCTTTGCTTCCTTAATTCCCGAGATTAAGTATCCCACATCTCCTGTTTTAATGATGGTTTTGGGCTCTTGCTGCAATCCTAAGGTTCCAATCTCATCCGCAAAATATTCTTTTCCTGTATTTAGGAACTTAACTCGATCTCCCTTTCTAATTTCTCCATTATATACTCTAAATATGACTTCAATACCTCTATATGAATTAAAAGTTGAATCAAAAATTAGTGCTTGTAATGGCGCTGCTGATTCACCCTTGGGTGCTGGAATTCTAGCAATGACAGCATCTAAAATAGCTTGTATTCCGATTCCTTCCTTTCCAGAGGCATGAATAATATCTTCTTTTTTACAACCAATTAAATCAATGATTTGATCTGAGACATCATCTGGCATGGCTCCAGGAAGATCAATTTTATTTAAAACGGGTATAATCTCTAAATCGTGGTTAATGGCGAGGTATAAGTTGGATATAGTTTGTGCCTCAATTCCTTGTGATGCATCTACAATTAACAATGCTCCCTCACAAGCCGCAATAGAGCGTGAAACTTCATAGGAGAAATCTACGTGACCCGGTGTATCAATTAAATTAAGCGTGTATATTTCTCCGTCTTTTGGATATTGCATTTGTATCGCATGGGACTTGATAGTTATACCTCTTTCCCTTTCTAAATCCATGTCATCCAATAATTGATGCATCATGTCTCTTTTTTGAACCGTATTGGTAAATTCAATTAATCGGTCAGCCAAAGTACTCTTCCCATGATCAATGTGTGCGATGATGCAAAAATTTCGAAGGTTCTTCATTAATATTAATTAATATAATTTGTGTATTTAATTTTCTTTTAAAATACAAAATGAATTTTTTATGAATTCATGATGGTTTCAATTTCTTCCCAATGAATCGGAATGTTATTCATCAAATTGATGGCTCCTTTGTCAGTGATTAGTAAATTATTTTCTAATCTAATTCCTAATCCTTCCTCTCGAATATAAATTCCTGGTTCACATGTTAAAACCATGCCAGGAGCAAATGGTTTATATTTATCCCAAACATCATGTACATCGATACCTAAATGATGCGCAACCCCATGCATGAAATATTTTTTAAATAAGGGTTGGTTTTTATCTTGGTTTTCAACCTCCTTACGTGAAAATAAACCTAAATCAATCAGTTTACTTTCCATGTATTTTTCTACTTCCTTTTGATAATCTACCCAATATGTTCCCGATGTCATTATTTGGGTTGCAAAATTTAATACATCATGTACAGCTTCGTAAACTTGCTTTTGTCTTTGAGTAAAGCGTCCATTGACAGGGATAGTTCTCGTCATATCCGCATTATAATTTGCATAACAAGCTCCAACATCCAGTAACAGCATGTCCCCATCTTTACATGCTAACGTGTTTTCGATATAATGCAAAACACATGCATTAGGGCCTGAAGCTATAATAGGATGATACGCAAATCCATTGCTTCGATTTCTAATAAATTCATGGATAAATTCAGCTTCAATTTCGTACTCAAATACTCCTGGTTTCGTAAATTTTAAAATTCTCCTAAAGGCTTTCTCCGTAATATTAATGGCTTTTTGTAAGGCATCAATTTCGATCGTCTCCTTTTGCATTCGAATTAGATTCATAAGCGGTGCGAGCCTGCCTATTTTGTGCAAAGGATATTTTTCCTTTATTTCTAAATTTAATCGATCATTTTGTGTTTCTGTTTTTGAGGCATTTCGGATATGTTCGTTGCCGATTAAAAAAATCTGTTCAGCACTGTATATGATATTTTTAAGCATGGGCTCGAAATTACCAGTCCAATGAATATTTTTTATCCCTGAAATATCAAATGCCTCCTTTTTTGTAAATTTATGTCCTTCCCAAATTTCGATGAGTTCTGAGGTTTCTTTAATAAAAGCCATTTCCTTATACTGTTCTTCAGGGGCATCTGGGTATAGGACCAAAAGTGTTTCTTCTTGGTCTAATCCTGTTAAATAATATAAATCGGAATTCTGCTTAAAACCCATCGTGCCATCTGCGTTGGTTGGCATAAGATCATTCGAACTAATGATTACTATTGACTTAGGAGGCAATAGATCAATTAATTTAGCCCTATTCTTTATAAATAAAGTTGATGATAATTTTTCGTAGCGCATTCTATTTTTTACATAAATATATAATTTCTTCTAATGGCAAAGCCATTTTTTTTGCGTCGGAAAGGCCAACTTTTTCAATCATGTTGATTTCTTCCACTCGAAACCCTGATTTTTTCAATTGGTTTCCATAATCTCTTCCATAAATTCGTAAATGATCATTTTGCAAAAAATGTTTTTCACGTTCTTTGGGATCAGTAATGCTAGCATCTTCATAGGTTGTTTCTAGATCATATCTTTGCGGACTTTGACATAGAGCATAGCCGTCTTTTTTAAGTACACGTCTTATTTCTTGCATGCATTGTACGTCATCCTGTACGTGTTCTAAAACATGATTGCAAAAGACCACATCAAAGCTATTGTCCTCAAAAGGTATATGGTGAAGATCCATTTTAACTTTCGCCAAAGGAGATTCAATATCGGCAGTTATATAATTATCTCCCAAATATTTTTCAAATCGATCTATGAAACAATATTCGGGTGCTATATGTAATAATTTGGGCTTATTACTGTAAAATGTAGTTTCATTTCTCAAAAACAAATGCATTAACCGATGTCTTTCTAAACTTAAACAAGATGGGCATAAGGCATTTTCACGAGGAAACATTCTTCCGTAGGGTAGGAATTTTCGAAATGATTTGTCACAGATTGGGCAATATACTTGATCACCTTTCAATATCAAACTGTATAATTTGATTAATTGGTGAGCAAATAACTGAATAAATTTTCTTGGGATATTTCTTAAAACCCAACTAATTAAATATTTCATATAACAAAAAAAGGAAGGTTTTTGGATTAAAAACCTTCCTTAATTAAAATTTAGATCTTTTTACATTTCTCGAATCCATATATTTCGAAAGCTTACAAGGTTTCCATGATCCTGTAAACTTATTGGACCTGGTCCGTGTACCGGGTTTTTAGGCTGACCGATGTATTCAGTTGTTCCTTGTATTTTAGTGTGATTTTGAACGACAACCCCGTTGTGAATAACAGTAACATAAGCTGGAGTATCTATACCACCGTTAATTGTAAACTTAGGTGCGGTATAAATGATATCGTAAGTATTCCATTCCCCCATCTTCGAAGTGGCATTAACTAATGGAGCGCTTTGTTTGTAAATACTACCCGCTTGTCCATTGCGGTATGTTCTATTTTGATAGGAATTCATAACTTGTACCTCATACATTCCTTGCATAAAAACTCCGCTATTACCTTTTCCTTGACTCTTTTTCGTATCAGGTTCAATGGGTGATCTCCACTCAATATGTAATTGGTAATTTTCGAATTTCTGTTTAGTCGATATATTGCCAGTTTTGCCAACTACCGTTAGTGATTTTTCTGCTGGATCTACTTTCCATAAAGCAGGTGATCCATCTTTGGCTGACTCCCAGTTACTTAGATCTTTTCCGTCAAATAAGATAATTGCATCAGAAGGAATAGTCCCTGGTGTAATCACCTTAATTTCTGGATCCCAATATTCAGTGATTTCAGGATTTGTTGGATTTACAACTGCATGTCTATGATCTTGGGCATTAACATTAAAAGCTAATGTGAAAATCGAAATACTCAGTACAAATAGTGACTTTTTCATTTTGTTTAGTAGGTTTTAGATAAAAAAAAACCGGTATAAACCGGTTTAAATATAAAGATATAAAAATTACTTATTAAAAGTAGCTTTGATTTCTTCTACATCTACCAATTTGATAATTGGTCTACGTTTTAAAATTTTGATAGCGGCAACCTTATTGTTTGCTACTGCCTTATTTCTTCTGTCTTTACGTTTTAATCTAGTTACGGCCATGTCTATAAAATTTGGTACGCAAAAATAGCTATTCTAGGTTATTTATCAAAAATATTACGCATAATTAATTAATTTTGTTTTTTATATATGATGCAAAAGCCGAGCAACGCAAGAGGAACTAGAGATTTTGGACCTAAAGAGATGGTCAAAAGGAATTATGTTTTTTCAATAATCAAAAAACATTTTGAACGTTTTGGTTTCCAAAATATTGAAACTCCATCGATTGAAAATTTATCCACTTTGATGGGTAAATATGGTGAAGAAGGGGACCAGTTGCTTTTTAAGATATTAAATTCGGGTGATTTTTTAAAAGAAATAACTCAGGATGATGTAGGATTAGGTTTTAAAAACTTTTCCCAAAAGATAGTTGAAAAAGGATTAAGGTATGATTTGACAGTACCTTTTGCTCGTTTTGTATCCATGAACAGGAGTGAATTAGCATTTCCGTTTAAACGTTATCAAATACAGCCTGTTTGGAGAGCGGATAGACCTCAAAAAGGTCGTTATAGAGAATTTTATCAATGCGATGCCGATATTGTCGGATCAGATTCTTTAATTAATGAAGCAGAATTAATCTCTTTATTTCAATCCATTTTTTCTGAGTTAAATTTAAAGGCTCAATTGTTAATTAATTCCAGAAAAGTTTTGACTGGACTTGTTGACGCTTTAGGAATGATAGACAAATTCACTTCATTTGCAATTGCCTTAGATAAATTAGATAAAGTTGGTTGGGATATTGTGAAAAACGAATTATTGGATCTGGGATTCGAAATAGATAAATTAAACAAGCTAAAATTGATCCTTGAGTTTGAAGGAACTAACGAACAAAAAATTGTTAATTTAAAATCATTTTTAGCACATTCAGAGATTGGTTTAGCTGGATTAAAAGAAATTGAGGAAGTTCTCTGCTTTTCTGCAGATCAAACTAATATTAAATTTGACGTTAAATTAGCCCGCGGCTTGTCCTATTATACAGGTCTTATTTTTGAAGGTAAGGCAGTAGATCTTGCTTTTGGAAGTATTGCAGGTGGTGGGCGTTATGACAATTTAACGAGTTCTTTTGGCTTACCCAATATGTCGGGAGTTGGAATTTCCTTTGGGATAGAACGTATTATCGACGTCATGGATACCTTGAAATTGTTGCCTTCGGTAGATTCTAAGGCATGCCAAATATTGTTCACTTATTTTGATTTAGAAGGTCAATTAAAATGTTTGACTTTTGCTAATTCATTGAGATCAAACGGAATTTCTTGTGAGGTTTACCCCGACATCACCAAAATAAAAAAATCATTTGAATACGCAGACAAAAAAGGAATTAGGTTTGTGGCCGTAATCGGTTCCGAAGAAATTAAATCAGGTTTAATTTCACTTAAGGATATGACAAACGGTACTCAACAAGAACTTAATTTACTTGAATTAAGTCAAAGATTATCTTGAGACCTCCAGGTTTTAAATTTGTTGATCAAACCATTAGTCGAACTATCGTGTGATTGAATTATATCATTATTTTCTAGTTCCGGTAATATTGAGTTGGCCAATTGTTTTCCTAATTCAACACCCCATTGATCATAACTATATATATTCCAAATAATTCCTTGTACAAATATTTTGTGTTCGTACATGGCAATTAATGTCCCTAAAATTTTAGGTGTAATTTGTTTAACAAGGATGGAGTTGGTAGGTCTGTTTCCTTCAAACACCTTGAATGGACTGAGTTTGTTTATTTGCTCGTTAGATAAACCTGCTTTTTGTAGTTCTGCGTCAACTTCCTTCTTTGTTTTTCCATTCATTAATGCCTCTGTTTGTGCGAAAAAATTAGACATCAGTAACGTGTGGTGGTTACCAATTTTATTGTGTGTAATGGCTGGGGCAATAAAATCAGCTGGAATCAATTGAGTTCCTTGGTGTATCAATTGATAAAAGGCGTGCTGGCCATTCGTGCCGGGTTCTCCCCAAATCACTGGGCCAGTAGGATAAGTAACTCGATTTCCATTACGGTCGACGGATTTGCCATTTGATTCCATATCTCCTTGTTGGAAATAGGCCGCAAAACGATGCATATATTGATCATATGGCAAAATAGCATGAGTATTGGCATTAAAGAATTGAGTATACCAAACTCCTAATAAGGCTAATATTACGGGAATATTCGTTTCAAATGGCTCATTTGCAAAATGTATGTCCATTTCATTAGCCCCTGATAATAAGAGCTCAAAATTTTCAAATCCTATACTTAAAGCAATCGAAAGTCCAATAGCAGACCAAAGTGAGTATCGTCCACCTACCCAATCCCAAAATACAAACATATTTTGAGCGTCAATTCCGAACTTTTCAACTTCGTTTTTATTGGTCGACATCGCAACAAAATGCTTAGCAACATGCTTCATGTCAAGTGCTTCAGCTAAAAACCAATTTCTAGCAGAAAACGCATTAGCCATCGTTTCTTGTGTAGTAAATGTCTTTGAAGCAATTAAAAATAAAGTTGTTTCAGGATTTATTTTTTTTAATGTTTCAGAAATATGTGTACCGTCAACATTACTGACAAAATGAATATTTAAATGATTCTTATATACTTTTAACGCTTCTGTGACCATTACTGGACCTAAATCCGAACCACCTATCCCAATATTAACTACGTCGGTGATGGACTTGCCCGAATATCCTTTCCAATGACCTTGAATAACTTGCTCGCAAAAGTCCTTCATTTGGTTTTTTACCAACTGAATATCGAGCATGATATTTTTACCGTCAATGATGATTTCAGAATTGTTTTTAGCTCTTAAGGCAGTATGTAGAACAGATCTGTTTTCAGTAACATTGATCACATTCCCTGAAAATTGAGCTTTAATGGCTGATTCCAAACCGGTTTGGTGGGCTAAGTCAATCAAATTACCGAATGCTTCTTTATCTAATATGTTTTTAGAATAATCGAAAAACAGGGTATTAAATTCAAGACTAAATTCATTTTGCCTTTGTATATTGGAATTAAATAAGCTTTTGATGCCTGTGTTCTTAAGCCGATTAAAATCATTTTTTAATTTATAATAGGCTGGCGTTTGAGTGAAATCTTGATTGGTAAGCATAACAAAAGGTTTGATTGTTAACAGATAGGCAAAATTAAGTAATTTTAATTGATTGAATACATAAAAAAAGGAGATTGACATATTCGCCAAATTCTCCTTTTAAAGATTAGAATTTTTCAAGTTTATAAATTCGGTTGAGGTGTTTTTCTCAAATATGGTTTGATACTTGTAAATCCTTTTGGAAACTTGGCCACCGCATCAGCATCGGAAACAGCTGGGGTAATTATTACATCTTCTCCATTTACCCAATCTGCTGGCGTTGCAACTTGGTAGTTGGCCGTCAATTGCAAAGAGTCAATGACTCTTAATATTTCCGTAAAATTTCGACCTGTAGATGCTGGATAGGTTAATGTTAATTTTATTTTTTTGTCTGGTCCTATAATAAACACAGATCTTACTGTAGCTTTTTCAGATGCATTGGGATGAATCATATCGTAAAGCATGGCTACTTTCTTTTCAGGATCTGCAATAATTGGAAAATTCATTTCAACCGAATTAACCTCTTCTATATCAGGAACCCACTTGTTGTGAGATTCCAAGGAATCTACTGAAATAGCAATCGCTTTAACTCCTCTCTTTGTGAATTCACCATTGAGTAAAGCTGTTTTTCCTAATTCAGTCGTACATACAGGAGTAAAATCAGCAGGATGACTAAAAAACAATGCCCATGAATTTCCAATCCATTCATGGAAGGATATATGCCCTAAGGTTGATTCCGCTTGGAAATCGGGTGCGATGTCGCCTAAACGTAAGCTCATGTTAATTATATTTAAATGGTTAAACTTTTCTCTATCAAATTTATAGACTTTTGATGAAATAAAAAAGCAATCCTAAAATAGGATTGCTTTTAACATTACACTTCATCAACAAACTAAAAACTAGCGGCTGTAGGAGAAGGATTCGAACCTCCAAGATGTGGTTAGCCACGACACAGAACTAACTTAGTGGTCAACCCGTTATGCCACGTTTATCCCATAATCATCACCCCCGAGACAGGAGGGCACGTCTGCCAATTTCATCACCCTACAATAAAAATAACTACCTTTGTAATTAGTAAGCTGACAAATATAATGTGGTAAAGTATAATTTCAAAATTATTTAATAAAATTGTCAATTTTTTGTAAATATTTTAACAAATACACTATTTAATTTGAATTTATTCATGGATCGTAAGCAAGAACTTGACCCACTAGATTATAAAATTTTAGAGATTTTAGTATCAGACGCAAATTTGCCTTTTACTGAAATTGGAAATCGGTTGGAGGTATCAGGGGGTACGGTTCATGTACGCATGAAAAAAATGCAGAGCCTGGGCATCGTAAAGGGTTCTCAATTACTCATTGATTACTCAAAGATCGGATGGGATATATGTGCTTTTCTTGGTATTTATTTAGATAAAAGTAGTTTGTATGCTGATGTGGCTAAACAACTGGAAGAAATACCTGAAGTAGTTAACATTCATTACACAACTGGTATTTATTCAATATTTGCTAAAATTATTTGTAGGGATACGCAGCACCTCAGAGAAGTTTTACATGATAAAATTCAGAAAGTTAATGGAATCCAAAGGACTGAAACATTTATATCCTTAGAAGAAAGTTTGATCAGAAATACACCATTATTTTAGTTTATTTATATCCATTCTAAACTATTGATAAAATCTTTAAAATTCATTTCGTAATTTTGAGTTTTAAGACGTATTCAATTATCATGGCAGAGAAAGTAGATGATATTTTACAAGAGGTTACAAGTTCAGAATATAAGTATGGGTTTGAATCTTTTTTTGAAACGGACGAAGCCCCCGTAGGTTTGGATGAATCCACTATTCATTTTATTTCAGAGAAAAAAAATGAACCGGATTGGCTTTTAAATTGGCGTTTAGCCGCTTTTAGACATTGGAAAACGTTAGAAGAACCCACTTGGGCTAATGTAAAATATACGCCAACAGAGTATCAATCATTAAAATATTATTCAGCCCCAGTTCAGAAAAAGAAATTGGATTCCTTGGATGAAATTGATCCTGAACTTAGAAGAACTTTTGAAAAATTAGGTATCAGTTTAGATGAACAAAAAAGATTATCCAATGTAGCTGTGGATGCAGTCATTGATTCAGTATCGGTAGCAACTACTTTCAAAGAAACATTAGCCGAAAAAGGGGTTATATTTTGTTCGATTTCTGAAGCGGTTAAAGAACATCCAGAATTGATCAAAAAATACTTAGGGAGTGTTGTACCCGTTAAAGACAATTATTTTGCTGCATTAAATTCTGCCGTTTTTTCTGACGGTTCGTTTTGTTTCATTCCCAAGGGAGTTCGTTGTCCAATGGAATTATCTACCTATTTTAGAATAAATGCTACAGGTACAGGTCAGTTTGAACGTACTTTAATTGTTGCAGAAGATGATTCATATGTAAGTTATTTGGAAGGATGTACTGCTCCTATGCGTGATGAAAATCAATTACATGCTGCAGTTGTGGAAATTTTTGTTCATTCAGGTGCTGAGGTGAAATATTCTACCGTTCAAAATTGGTATCCAGGAGATAAAGAAGGAAAAGGAGGTATCTATAATTTTGTGACTAAAAGAGGGATTTGTGATGGTGCTCATTCCAAATTATCTTGGACTCAAGTTGAAACTGGTTCGGCGGTTACTTGGAAATATCCTTCAGTGGTATTAAAAGGTGATTATTCTATTGGGGAATTTTATTCTGTTGCTGTGACTAACAACTATCAACAAGCGGATACGGGAACCAAAATGATTCATTTAGGTAAGAATTCAAAATCTAGAATTGTGTCAAAGGGAATTTCAGCCGGTTTTTCTCAAAATTCATATCGGGGTCTAGTTCAAGTTTCGAAAAGAGCCGACAATGCCAAAAATTTTAGCCAATGCGATTCTTTGCTTTTAGGTGACAAATGTGGAGCTCATACATTTCCTTACCTTGAAGTTAAAAACCCGTCGGCCTCAGTAGAACACGAAGCTACAACCTCTAAAATAGGCGAAGATCAGATATTTTATTGTAATCAACGTGGCTTGTCGACGGAAACAGCGATTGCTTTAATTGTTAATGGATATGCAAAAGAAGTATTAAACCAACTACCTATGGAATTTGCTGTGGAAGCACAGAAATTATTAGCTATATCATTAGAAGGTTCAGTGGGATAATTTTATTCCGCCACTGTGTAAGGCAAGTAATTTAGAATTTTTGGGGAAGTAATTACTTTTTATTAAATCGTATAGTCCGTAAAACATTCTTCCCGTGTAAGTAGGTTCGATTAAAATCTTATGTTTTTTATAAAAAAAATCGCAAAACTCATTTAATGTATTGGAGTCTTTTGCATACTTACCAAAGATGTAATTTGAGTTAATTTCTAATAAATTTTCTAAGTCAAATCCCTGACTATTGTTTTCAATTTCTATCAAATTATTTAAAGTTAATATTCCAATAGTTTTAATTTTAGCGTATTTGCAAATTCCAATGGCTGTTGTACCAGTTCCCACCGCAGTAACAATGCAGTCAGGCTTAATTTGATTTTTCAATTCTGAAATTAAACTTTCTAAACCCAACACGCCTATATTTGAAAAGCCACCTTCTGGTATGATGATCGTATTTTCTGTTTTTATTTCTAATGGAATTGTTTTTTTTTGGTATGATTCCCTATCCTGAAAGTATAGTTTCATTCCCCAATCTGAAATTTGTTTTAAATAGGGATTGCTATTTTTTGTTAATTCATTTCCTCTAATGATTCCTATCGTTTTTATATTAAAATTAAACCCTACAAATGCTAACGCATATAAGTGGTTCGAATAGGCACCTCCGAAACTTATTATGGAATTAGATGTATTATTTTGGGCGAAATCAATATATTCCTTTAATTTGCGCCATTTATTGCCGGAAATAATCGGGTGTATTAAGTCGTCTCTTTTGACAAATACGTGTATATTTTTTTCCTTCCATTCATCTTCAAATATTTCTTGAATGGGAGATGGTAGTTGTAAATGTTTTAACGTAAATTCAGAAATGTCCATTGACGAAGAATTAGATCCAATTGAATCCGAAGATGACTTATTTGAGCATTTTAATTTTCTTGTTGACAAAGGTCAACAATTACTTAGAATAGATAAATATTTACAACTTAAAATTTCAAATTCTAGTCGATCTAAAATTCAATTAGGTATTGATGCTGGTTCTGTTAAAGTAAATGGGGGGGTCATTAAGGCTAATTACCGAGTTAAGCCTTTGGATTCAATATCTGTTTCCTTTTCTCAGCCTCCTCGTGATAAAGATTTATATGCCGAAAATATCCCCATTGACATTATTTATGAAGATGATGATGTTTTGCTTGTCGATAAGGCGGCAGGTATGGTCGTCCATCCCGCTCATGGAAATTGGTCTGGAACTTTAGTGAATGCTTTATTGTATCATTGCCAACAACTTCCCGGTAAACAAGAAATTAGGCCTGGATTGGTTCATCGAATTGATAAAGATACCTCCGGAATTCTTGTCGTTGCCAAATCAGAATTTGCTATGACGTATTTGGCTAAACAATTTTTCGATCATACCATCCAAAGAACTTATTTTGCCATTTGCTGGGGCGTTCCTAATATTTCAAAGGGAATATTAAGAGGAAAAATAGCTCGAAATCCCAAAGATCGAAAAGTGATGGCCATATTTCCAGAAGAAAATGAAGATGGAAAATTAGCTATATCACATTATGAAGTTGTTGAATCTTTTGGGTTTTGTTCGCTTCTTAAATTTCAATTAGAAACAGGTCGTACACATCAAATTCGTGCCCATGCTTTGTCTATGGGGCATCCATTGATATCTGACAGTTCCTATGGAGGAGATAAAATTAGGTATATGAGTCATATGGCTAATTTTAAATCCTTTGTTGAAAACATGTTCCAAACATGCCCACGGCAAGCATTACACGCTTATTCCTTAGGTTTTGAGCATCCCAGCACCAAAGAGTGGATTTATTTCGAAAGAAAATTTCCATCCGATATGGAAGACTTATTGACTAAATTAAGAAATGTCACAAATGGATAAAATAACTTTACGTAAAGCGGAATCAGTCGATATTCCACTAATTTTTTCTTTGGTCAAAGAATTGGCAATTTATGAACTCGCTCCTGAGGAAGTTACAGCTACATTGGAGGATTATGAAGTCAACGGTTTTTCAGAAAAGCCACTTTTTGAAGCTTTTTTATTGTTTGAAAATGATCAATTGGCCGGTTTCGCTCTTTGGTATTTTAGATTTTCTACTTGGAAAGGGAAGAGATTATATCTCGAAGATTTGTTTGTAAAAAGCGAATTTAGATCTAAAGGTTATGGAAAATTACTCATGGACGCTATTATAGAAGAAGCTAAAATAACAAATTCCAAAGGACTCATGTGGCAAGTCTTGGATTGGAATACGACAGCCATTGATTTTTATAAAAAGTACGAAGCTAGATTCGATTCAGAATGGATTAATGTGCACATCGATTTATAAATTTTATATTTCCGGTTTTAAAATATTTTATTTGACTAAATATTAGTCTGCTATTTGATTGTTCTGTTCACTCAATCTAAATTTAGACAAGAAACTGGCCAATA